>Ga0209589_1004266_pt1 | contig 24787 bp, 9 predicted proteins | sample CowpeawhiteBW_FD_187525 | JGI IMG/M metagenome (GOLD analysis project Ga0209589, IMG submission 187525) | Root nodule microbial communities of legume samples collected from California USA - Cow pea white BW (SPAdes) (version 2) | ecosystem: Host-associated > Plants > Roots > Nodule | place: USA...
AAAAAAAAAAAAAAAAAAAAAAAAAATATATATATATATATATATATATATATATATATATATATATATATATATATATATATACTTGTGACCCTTAAAATTAGGAACAATAATAAAAAAGTCATAGTACATATTGAAAATAATTTTTTAAATGTGTAAAACATATGGATAGAAAATGATAACAATAATCATAAAAGAAAACACGAATAATTTAAGTACGAGAAAACTCTCTCAATGGGTATAAACAACTAATTAAGCTCTACTAATATTAAATACGACTACAAAATAATCAAATAAAAAATACAAACAAATGCATGCCATAAATGAATACATCAAAACAATTATGTTTTCAAATTTAAAAAACATGTAGATAAAAGCCTAAAATAGATTCAAACATTTCGATGAATATGATAACAAATTTTGTCTCTCTTTAATTTCTTTTTCTAGTGGTCGTGGAAATAACACTATTTCTTGACCTAAAACACCATTCACCATTAGATTAAGAAGTTAGACAAAATAAATTTGACTTGATTAGAGGTCTCACATTCATAATTGGAAATTACAACCTATGTTAATGAAACTAGTGACATTATATTAAAAAATAAATACATGGGAAATGTTGGTGTAACCCCTTTGTGTTAATTTTGTTAATTAATGATGTCTAGATTTAGCAAAAAGTACTTAAGTTATTTCCTAAAATGAAATGCATGTACGTGGTGATGGGTTTTCCTTCCATTTACGTATCGTCTTTATCTTCAAAACTGGGATGCAACATTAAGTTACGTAACTACGTGGCTTTACTAATTATAATCCACACACACCACATGCGAATCTGCTAAACACATTGCTTTTCATTCAATCTTCTTGCAACTATGACCAAATAAATTAACACTTTCAATGCTTAAACAGATTATTAAAATGAAATTTGGAGTTGGAGGGATTGTGTGAAATCTATGAACACAACATGCAAGCAAGCTGGTCCACCAAAATTATAAAATATGTGATCCATTGATTAAGTCAAATTAAATTAGATCAAATGTTATACATAGTTTTTTTTAGGTTAAATTATTTTGATATCTGTTTTTGTCAAAAAGTATCAAATTGATCATCCAATTTTATTTTTTTAAGTTTTAATTTGGTTCTAACTTTTAAAAATTTGATGCAATTTAGTTATTTTCGTTAAAGTTTTTAAAATGGATCAATGATTTTTCATCAGAATTGAAGTTGTTAATAAAGATGATTTATTTTATTGTTGTAATTAATATAATCATAGTGCTAATTTTGATTAAAAAATCATTTATTTGTTTTAAGAAATAACCAAATGATATCAATTTTTTAAAAATCAAAACTTAAAAAAACTGGATAACTAATTTGATATTTTTGAAAAAAACTGAGATCAAAAGAATAATTAAACTCTTTTTTTAAGTGTTTCTATTTTCAATAATTTTTGTTAGGTGTATGTTTGAAGCTGTACAACCAAACTTCATAAAAATTGCCAGTTTAATTTGTATTTATTATAAATAGATTCATTTAACTATCATCATTCAACTACTCATTATACACGTCAATTAGATCATTAGGTACAAACTGATGGATTTTCATATTTGAGATTATATGTTTATTTAATATTATATGATTACGATTTGGCATCTTGCTCCTTTCGATTTTATATTATAAATATATCCGAATTTTTATAAATAGTTTAAAATATTGATAATCAACTATTAGATAGGATTGGGTTGAGTAGCTAAAATAAAATGTTGGAACATTCAAAAGATTCGAAAAGGTGAAATAAATTATATTTATAATTGGAGATGCATGTTTATAAAATATTTTTAATCGACATTAAACATGTAATTATAAGTATTATGAAATAATATATAAAAAGTGAATATTTAGTAACTCAAATGTTAAGATAACAGCTTAACCAAATTTATGACTTTAGCTAGCTACATTCGATTTTATCTTCAAACTAAGAATTTAAATTCATTTTGTCTCTGTAATTGATTTAAAAAATCATATATGAACCATATATATACTCATATCTGCTTAATGTTAGCATTTTTCATCAAAATCAGTATAAGTTAAATGTCCAGAAAAATAAAATTATTTTTAATCTCTACTCACATTTATAGATAAACAAACATTATTACATTAAATAGTAATTATATTTATAATATATAATTGAAAAAGTAATTTTTTTATTATAAATAAATATTTAAATTTAAAAATAATATATAATTATACAGTATTTACTCTTTCATCATTTTAGTAACTATTTTTTAAAATTTAAAGAATTACTCATAATATTATTTACACAATATTACTTATAATATTTTTTATTTCAATATCTAAATTTATTTTATCTATAATTATATTTATATCTCTATATTTACAATATATACACCTTTCGTTTTTTTTTTTAATTTTACTCTTTTATTTACAATTTTTAAAATTTAAATAATTTATAAATATTTAAAAAATATTCACGCTTATGTTTACTCTAACTGTCTACAATAATTATTTATTTGCATATATATAATAGTGTATGAAAAAAAGTTTAATTTTTAAAATTTATTTAGAAATTTTACGTGTTAGAATAATAATTAATAGATATAAAATCCCAAGAGAAGGTTGACTCCGTCACCTCTGTGTGACCCTTTTCTTCACCATCATCACCATCGTCATCGCTCTCTACATAATAATAACGTTCACAGTAAAACTCACGCACCTATATATATATACATATATATATATATACCCACACATCAACAATCTCTTCAATTAACCTAAACCTAGAAACATCCACACATTTATACAGAGAGAGAAAAACAGAGGAACAGAGAGAAAGAACACACAGAAGCTTCATCTTCATGGCTGGTCTGCAAAGATCTGCGGTGTCTTTCAGGAGACAAGGTTCATCGGGGCTTGTTTGGGACGACAAATTAGTGTCTGCTGAATTGAACAACGACCAAAACCAAGACCAAAAGGCTGCTGCCGACAACCTTAACGCAAAAACAGCAACACCACCACCCACCGCCGCCATCCAGAGAACCCGCTCCAACGGCGGCTACCGCATGGGAAAAGTCTCGCCGGCGATCGACCCTCCCTCTCCAAAGCTCTCTGCTTGCGGCTTCTGCACCGCTTTCTCTAAAACAGGGGAAAAGGGTCGCCGCCGCGCAAAGCCCACCGCCAAGCACCGTTCCAGGTAGGTCTTTTTCTTTCCGGTGGCCGGAGATTGCTCCCCGAGAATAGTAGCAGTGGTCTCTGTTTTTTTTTTTTCTCTTTCGAGTTTTTTTTGCTTGTTTCATTTTTCAATTCTCTATGGTTTGTGATTGTAATTATGTGTATACTTGGTGGATCGATCGACCTGGAATTTTGATCTTGTACAAAGTGAATCTTCATTAATATCTTCCACATGATTATGCTTTTTCAAACTTAGCTTCAGTACATTGCAATATCTCAATATCTCAGAACACTATAATTATGCTTCAGAACCATCTCTGTCCTCTGTGTTGTTTTTTGCTTTGTTCATTGTGAATCTGTGATCAGTTGCAAACAGAAGGAAAGACAAGACAAGGTTAAAATTTTCATGTGATCGTTTTCTTGTTCCTTCTATCTTCTTCTGCATATGACAGTAGATTGATGAACAATAATGGCATAACCTAGAAATTAGTGTTGCTGTGACAGGGATTAAGCAACCCTTTTTGGCTATACCTATGAAAAAGTAATCAGAGGTAGCATCTATTTCTTCTCTTGATTTTGGGAATTCAATCAATGTGGCAAAATCCTTTTTTTTCTTAATCTGGGAAAATCTTTATGCATGCTACCTTTTTATTTTATTAATAATAATTTATTTTGTGAATGTGCTATAATTAATAATTCCACTCATCAATTATTGCTGTCTTTAAACTTTAATCTTCGGTGTGAAACATCATGGCATCCAATGATCCAATCCAAATACCTTTTTTTATTTTATTTTTTTTCACAAAACTGGGAAATTTAGATTTTTTTTTTCTTTTTTATATTTCAGTGGCGTGGTTGTTTAGTCAAATAATTTTGAACTATTTCTGTGGTCAAGACTCGGAACATAAAGTTGACTGGTTATACGACATAGAGCAAGAGAATTTATTTATTAAAAAAATATAAAAAGTTGGTAACAAGAAAAATCAAACGCTGATTTGTTTCGGAGCATTGAATTCATCAACATGGGTGGTGCTGGATCTCTTAATCATATACAGCCAATAATTTATTACAAAGTTGAAAAAACGAAATTGTCCAAATAGAAATCAACATGGTTTATTATCATATAATAATAAATATAGTGTTCATACAACGAGAGAGAAAAAGGAAAAAGACAATCACTTAATCATGACGTGATTCTGTGATCACTAATTACTTGTTCTTCTAGAATCATCGGACAGAAAAAAACATTAGCACTAACTTGTTTCACATTAATTAAAGATAACAATAACTTGTAGTATCTATACGGATATAAATTTTACAAGTTAATTAGTTTTATAAAATCTAGTTAAATTCAAAATTTACTTTTTAACTGTTATAGTCATACTATATTGAGATAATTTCAAACTGTTAATTTCAGATTATTATTATTATTATTTAATTTCACATTTGATAAGTATATTGTGGGATTAATGAAATATGCTTATTAAGAATTTGGATTTGTTTGATTGTGGTGGCGTTGGACATTGAATGATGGATGTGTTTCAAACATTTGTTGTTAGGTCACAAAACAGACAACAACGCCGCCAAATTTGACCGTCAAACGTTACTTTCATTTATGTTCCAATGTTGTAAAGCCAACATTTTGTTTCCTCTAGGTATCTGTTTTTACGAAGAAGAAAGTACAATAATTTCACATTGTATTTTACATATTTATTCTATTATAATTATAATTATAATCATAATTATTAATTTTTTAATCAACATTTATAATTATAATTTATTTTCTAACAAGTGTTCTTTTATTACTTAAAAGAGCTGCACAATCTAATAACTTTAGATTGCCTTTTTTTTTTTTTTTAATATTTTAGTTTTTTTTTTTTCTTAATATTGTAGTTCTGTTCTTAATACCATATGAATAATATCAGACAAATTCTGATAGAAATAGAGGGGATGAATCGGTTCAGTGCATTTAATCACAAAATTTGAAATTGACAACTTCAATGTAAATGAATAAAATGCACTGAATGTAGTAAGATAACATAAGTTCAGACAAAAAAAAATGTCCATGATTAAAATTATTTACTTTTTTTTAACAATATATTAATCGATATTTTTGTTCTCCTGTGATAATTTAATTACTATTACTATTTAGTAACATTCATAAAAAGAATGGTCACTAAGTTTAAAAATAAACGAGTTTTAAGGACTTGTATGTATAAAAATGTCAGTTTTTATATATTAAAAATGATTTTTTTGTTGAAAAAAAAGTAAAAGTTATCTTCTTTTTTCCGTTCAAGTTCTTCCTATTTATGGATCCTTGTCAACACACCTTTAAACAACTATCAAAACCTACCCTGTTGAAACTGAAGTGGAACATGTGAAAACATAGGTTTCAATCTCAATGAAGTAACTGCTCAAAAATGGTGACAAATGAAAACCCAAATTTTCTTTTCATAAGTACAATGGAGTGAAAAATCTAGGTATCATCCCATCATCAATAACCAAACTTCATAATCTACAACTAAGAATTTCTTTCCAAAGTACATGATACAAGATTGAAACTTGAACATTAATTGGTAGTGTCTAGTGCAATGGCTACTCTTGGCAAAAATGGTGGCAATGAATCTGGTTTCCATTCACGGTTTACAGAAGTCACTAACATGAATCAGAAATCTGTATTCAGTTCCTTATCAGAGACAATTGCAGGCTGAAAAGTAGGGTTAGCGAGGACCAAGTTTGGGACATCCCTGAGCAAGAGGCAGGTCAAGGTTGTCCACAGTTCTGAAAGTTCTAGGTACCATCTTATCAACATACAGAGTTCCATCCAAATGATCACATTCATGTTGTAAAATCCTGGCCTGCCACCCAGAAGCGTTTATTTTGATTGGTGCACCATAGCGATCCAAACCTGTAACCTCAACCTCAAGGGATCGCTCCACCAGTGCTCTAAACCCATCAACACTGCATAATGTTATGGAAAAATGTTACTTGACACCAAAAACAATCATCTGATAAGCCACTGTAGGGATAAAATGATCATTAAAAAAATAAACTTTTGTATTTATAAAGAAAAAGAGAGTGGAATATAGTAAAGGGTAATGTCAAATGAAAGTTAAAACTCTCTGGGTTTCAAAATACCATTGTCCATATGATATACCAGTTTAGGATGTCTGTATATAGTACTGTAGATAAAAGGACAGAACATATATGATTGCTCATACAAGACCATATCCATTTTTTCTATGTTGCTTTTAGGTTTTCAAATGCTGACTTTACACTATATTGGAAGAGCTATTACCAGCATAAATAATCCGGTAAGTCATTTGAGTACTAACAGGTTGGAAGAAATCTCACTCAAACATGGCATAAAATTAACTGATTAAGACCATATCCCTTTGGGAATTGCATCGATGTTCTTGAATTACAATCATGGTACCTCACAACAATTAACAAATTATAATTTTGGAATGCTTCAAGTTTGGATGTCCACAAACCTCAAGAATATTAGACATCAAACTACTAAAACAAAACAAATACAGCTTCAAGTCAGAATACATAAGGGGAGTATGCCAGACTTGAGCAATACATCAAAAACATTCATATCAGTATTTAAAATTTTGAAATCATCAATGTATATGCCAACAATCATCTTTAAGTTAGTTCTACCAAAACCAATATTGCTATGCATTAGCAATACTCTTTTAGCCATTAAGCAAAATCATTAGACAATGTCAAATTGTTTGCCTGCCTCAGTTCCTGCATCTTATAACTAGGTCTTCTTGTAGTATTGAGAGAAATGGTGCATGATTTTGGTCTCAGATAAAAAAAATAGCCATTTCCCATGAAAGGACCAATAGCCTACAGTGTCAAATGTTTAGACATGCACAAATTTCCAAGAGTAACAAGAAGTGTATGATAGGTTCTACTGTCGTCTCAGATATGAAATTTTCAGTCTAGCAAAGACAGAAGCACACACCTCAAGCACCCTTCAAAAAATAGAGCAGTCTTCTTGCTCTTCTTCTCTAGTTTGGGATTCAGGATGACCTGCCTCAAGAGAACTAATGAATGATGTATTAAAGTAACAGACTTAAGGGTAAAACTGTAGATTTAAATTGAATACTCTCCTTTTCTCTGCATATCCACATACCAAAAGATCAAAGGGTCTTCTATCTTGGACTCTAGCCTCTTCCTTCGAGACATAACTAACATACTCTTTGGTATCCTCCAAAACAATTATCTGCATATATGAAAAGGCAATAAAATATATTTTCACACAACTCCACATAGTTCTGTGATAGATATTCTAGCACAATAAACCTCATTGCTTTGATCTATCAGCATATTGTTAAAAAAATAAAACAGCAACCAACATCAGTGAAAATACTGTCTCGGAAAAGTTTAGATTTTTTTTCAAGGTAAGCCTTCAAGACACTTTCTAAGACATCAAACTACTAGAACATTGCAAGTTAGAGTACAATTGTAAAAATGAAAAAGACACAAAATCGGGAACATATAAAACACAAAATTAAGAAAAATGGAACAGACCCTGAAAGGAATTCCAATCTGGGGAGCAGCAAGACCAACTCCAGGAGCCTTCCTCATGACCCGAATCATGTCATCAATGGTTTTCTGAACTTTCTCCGACTTTATCTCACTGGGATCAACTTCCCGAGCGGGCTCGTGCAGAACAGGGTCACCGGCTTTGACGGTGTCAGGTAAATTTGTCTTCTTCGTATCTGCTCCAAGACCCAGAAACCACCCTGCTCTGGCGGTGCAAATTTGGGAGGTGGATGCTGATTTCCAAAGCAATGGTGGCCTTGCAATGGGAATTGTGGTTAATTGGGTAGCAATTGAACGCCAAAAGATGGAGTTTTGAGGAACAGGCATGGGAAGCACGCGGTGCAAGTGCAAGGCCTCCATGCCCTTTTTTTCTCGCTCTGTGCAGATTGCTGTGCAAATTTCACCACCAACCACCACCCCAGAGAGAGTGTTTATGGCTTGTGCTGTTTTTGGACTCATTAGACAACATATGAATGTTTTTTTAGGATAACATATGAATGGGCTCACTGGACCAGACCAAAACGAATTGTTGGGCTTTCTTGTTATGCCTCAAAACTTATTAAATCAGTTTTTAGGGGTGAAATTTGATGAATTTAGTTATTGTTTTGTTACTTTCATTAGTTTCATATGATTTAATGTTGTTTTTGTCGAAGTTATATTTGTTTCATATGTTGTAATGTTTATGTTGAAGTTATGTTTGTTTTAGTTATTATCTAGTACTAGCAGTTGTTGTCACACTAAAATTTTCTACCGTTTCCTTCATAAATTTGAGAGGGTTCTGTGACGCTGTTGGAAGAAATGCCCCTATCCTTCTGCAGATAAATATTGGATATGGATTAAAGTGGAACCTATTCAGCACAGGATAGAGTGCAAGTCATTTTCATATTTATGCCATCAAATTTCGTAGTTATAAGGAATAAAAAGAAAAAAACAGTTAAATCATGTTTTTCAGATTTCAAACACGTTACTGTGATTACATGCATATGTCTGCATAAAAGCTGCTTTGTGTTACATGAGATTTTGCTTTAAAGATTCTTCTATTGGTTAGCTAAATAGCCACCACCAAATGCAAAGAAACCGCATAAAGAAGGAACTTTTCAATGGGATGTTAGCTACAAAATAATTAAGATAGATTACACCTTTAAATTTTTGACATTTCTACAACTGAATGTAGAGAAATCTGGAACCTGCTGAAAACTCCATGATCATAAAAAAATTTTCAATACCTCCATAATGAAGTCCACGTATGTATAAGAATCACCATGTAAACGAATCATGCTATATTTTTGTATATTTCTTGGAGGAACTTCTTTAATTGCATGCTCTGTATCTATCTTCCTCTCTGCTCATCTTAAGTTAGGCAGGTAGGTGCAGATTCCATGTTGCTGCAAATCATAGTTTATTACTTTTCAGGAAACATTAGCAGAAATTGTCACAAACACTTGGTGCGCAGGATGTGTGTTTTAAATGTATAAACATTAATTAAATGGTGTTATGTAGAGAATTATCTGATGGCATCTGAACCTGTCATTGATGCAAAGAATAAACACATTAGTTTTTTAATTTTTAATATATTAACAGTTTTCAACAGAAACATTGTTTTCTATTTCTCAAACCAACAAATAAAAGTAGAAGCATATGTTAAATTTTTAGCATTTGTCAAAGTTTCTTAATCTGTCAATGGTCTTAAACGCACACAAGATTCTCTACAAAAATAAACTAAAGTTGCGGCAATATTATTTGACTCAACAAAGCAAGAACCTTTGAAGGGTCAATGAAATCATGTCTTAAACAACACTAACAAAAATTGAATTTTTTTTGTTACAACCAGAGAATACATGTACAAGGTCAAATTTGTGGTCATTCATTCACCATTAAAAACAGTATAGAATCACATGATATTGGATTTTCATGAAAAGAAGACATACTTAAAGAAGAAAGTTCTATAAGTCCTAAACCTAAATTTTACCTGCTTGAAACTTCTGAGCATCTTTTAGTTATTTGTTTGTGACCTATCTTTGACTTTGAAAGGTGAAGAAGGTTAGAAGAAAGAGAAAAGAAAAGTATACATATTCTCTTTTGCTTGGTATGTGTATATATATATAATGAAGCATTGATGAGGTTATATACAAAGCATCAACTACATTCAATAGATATTGCAGAACAACAACACTTCACAGAAGCAACAATGGGAAGGAAGAACATGAAGCATGAAGATTTTCCAAAGGAAGAGAAGAAAGAGAGACATGCAAAGAATGCAGAGAAGAATGCAACTGATCAAGATATCAATGTTTGTGCTGAAGCCTTCATCAAGAACTTCAGGCACCATTTGCTACTTCAGAGACTCCAATCCATGGATAATCTCAACCAAACGATTTCCAGGGAACACTAGCTGCATCATATATCAGACACAGACACACAAGTATTTGTCATAAATAAGATAGTGTTATATATGTGATGCATAATAGGTTAATTAATCCATAGTGTTATGTCTGTATTGTTTCTGTAAATTGTGTTCATTGTTTTTCTGCTGAAAGCATGCATTTATACACATTCTTCTGACAGGGTATGAGGAATAAAATAAGGTTGTGGATAATTATAGTCCTTCACCCTTATATCAGTTCTTTTTATCTCTTATTTATCTATCTTATCGTTTATCTAGCATGTGCAATGTTTGAGATAGATGTTTAATTTTTATACATGTAAAGTTTGAAAGAAATAGCTATTTTAATCATAAGGGTCTTTTTAAAATGTAAATTAAAAAAATTGATGATTCAGAATTTGTAGAATGGGAATAAAACGTGATGGACAATGCAATGAAGGAACCTAGAATTGTACGAATGAAAATAATGACAGAACAAGATTTTAAGCAGTGGTCCCAATGTCTTCACCAATGGGAAATGAGAGTGAAGGAATCAGAATGGTCCACCAAATCCTTTTATGCGGAAACGCGACAAAAGATGCTGATTATCAGGGTTACCTAACCTGCAACATTTTCTTATATTTGTTCTTTAAAAAGTGTTTCAGTTTGCAGCTCTCACGTTTCTAATCACTTCATTAGTTTATCTTTTTAGGTAAAAGTTTTAATCAATAAATAAGAATGGACCTAATGAATCAATAACTTAAATAAATAAATAAAAACTAAATACATAGAGTTTACATATTTAATATATAAATTAAATGAAATTAAAGAAATAGATAGAGAGGAGTTAAGATAGAACATTTATCTAAGTCCTACATTAGCAAATTAGAAAATTATAATAGTTTTTGGTCGAAATTATATCAATCTCTTATTTGTATTAGATTAAAATTTTATTGGTACTGTATTTTCTTAATAAATTTTCTTATTAATAAATTCATGAGTATTATGAGACTTATGATATTGTATTTGTAAGATGAATTCTTTCCTCAATAATTTCAATAATAATATCAAAACTAATGATTATTTTTTGTGAGAGACTAATATAAGTAAAGTTTGATTTTTCTACTCATAAACTCATTCTTTAAACATTCTAGGTTGGACAAAATTAATCAATTAGGACCGGTAAAAAATCCAATCCATTTAATATTCATTTTATTAAAAATTTAATCTATTTAAAATCTATTTTATTAAATCTGGATTTTCTGATCTACATTTTATATATTGTATGAATTGGATATTCATTCTCTAAATCTAGATTTTCAGAATGGATAATTCAAAATATCCAATCCAAGATTTCAATTTATATTTTTAATTAAGTTAGATTAAAGGTCAAGACGGAGACTAGTTCAAATATAATTGTATTTGACTCTGTTGACGTGACTCTATACGAAATTTGAATTTCGATCCAAAATAGATGTGGATCCAATTATTTGGATCGAAAATGTCATCAAATTATTTGGATCGAAAATAAATGTGAATCGGATCATTAAAAATCCAATCCATTGTCAACTCTGATGAATAATATCAAAGCTAAAGAGTATTTGTCGTGACAAATTAATACGGGTACAATTTGGTTTTTCTACTCAAAAAACTCATAAATTTATTATTTTAAACTGCCTGTCTTAAAATTATAGATCGGTGAGTTGAAAATAGATAAACCCATGAGAAGAAGATTTTACATATTCAAAGAAAACTTATTTAAACAAATATTTTTACTTTTAAAAGTTAAAATTTAAGTTCTCATTTCTTACTGTTTACTGATAACAAGTGTATTGTTCAAAGAATGTTAATCACCTTAAAAGTTAAAAAGGTGAATAAGATAAGATATGACTGCATTATTTAATTACTTAATGTCCATTTTGGAAGAATTATCCGTAATTAAATGACATGTAATCATCCCATTTGCTATGATGTGAACGTGGATCACTCGATCACAAAGTTTATCGCAAAGCAAGTACTTTACAAAAACTACATTATTTTAAAGCAAAACTCCACTTTAGAACACTGGCATCGTTGGAAAAGCACTACTCTGTTTGCCAAATTGCTTGTTATTTTATTTCATGATCATATCACAATGGAAGAAAGAAACCGAACAAAAGAGACACCACGATGATAAATTAAAAACTCAGCTACATAAAAAAGTTTAACTTAACTGCTCCTTGATCCCTATGGATATTCTCTTCAAGATTCACCACTCAAGAACTTCAGGATCATCATCCTCATCACAGTTGCTGAAGCATGTTTTGTATCTGCTGCTGATTCTGCATTTTCTCAAGATTCACAAGGGAACATGGTCTTGCCATTTCACCAACCAAGGGAATCACAGGGAGGCTATCACAGTTGCATATCTCGATCATGAATCCATCAGGGTCGTGGAAAAAGAGTTGATCCACTTGAATACCACCTTCCTCCACTGTTGCTCTCACACAAGCAATTTCCATCTCCTTCAGCTTCTTCTCCACTGCTCCCATGCTCTCACACTGATCAACCACAAATCACACATATCATAAATTTCACATCAAAACAAATTTTCCTACCAATCAGCTACACCACACACTAAAACTCGCGTACAAGTATGTATAATAAGTTTCTTTGTGTTTGTGTTTGTGTGTGTTTGTTTGCGTTTGTCCTTACTCTTCCCAAAGTGAGCAAGAGAAAACTCAGAAGTGTAGGCAAAAACAATATTGCACGCAAAAACTTGTCTCACATGGATATATCAAAAGTTAATGATAGCTGCATAACACTAAAGTTTGAGTGCGTTTTGTGAAAAAGTGGTCAGATATCAGAAGTGTATAGGCAAATACAAAGTAGAAAGAGATAAATGGAAAATACTGAAAAGATCATGATTTCGTCTATCTTTTGTTTGATCTTTGTGTTTATATATGTTTCTTTTGTTCTCTTTCTTAAAGAAATCATTGATTAATCCATATTCAATGTACTTCTTGAATTCTGATCTTCCTAGAATCATGTCCAACGTGATGTGAAGTTGATTTTCAATTTTTCACCATGGATGTGCAATGATTCTGACCTGAAAAGATATATGATTATCCTTTGGGTTAATTTCCTTCTTCTTTGGCAACTTTTCTGGGTTCTCTGCTTCCAGCAAATGAATTCCAATACCGTAGCCGAATAGCCTGCGAATTAAACACACACAGAAAAAGAAAACCCTATCTGGGATAAGAAAACAACATATATTTGGGGAAAAATATGTCTGTATGTTCACTTAATTAACTGTCTCTTTAACTTAAAAATTGGATCTTGATCTTAATGGTTTCTGATTACGATGATTATGATGATGATGATGCGTGTGAAAGTAATTACCATGCCCCATCAAAATCAAAAGAACCAGGCCTCCTAATGGGGAAAAACCCGAGAACATTCTGGTAGAAATCCATTGATTCTTCCACTGATCTGCATATGAGGGAGATATGATTCACAGACTGAAGGCGCAGAGGGTTTTCAACACCGTTGTCCTTCATTGTCAACCCAGAAACTGTTTTCAACAAAAAAAGAAAAAGAAAAAGAAAAACCAGAAAGAATGGAAAATTGAAAGAAATCGAAAGAAATGAAAAAACTTTGAAGGGAGAAAGACTGTCACGGAAGTGGCATAACTGCTACTGCTCTATATAGAATCACAGACACTCTTGTTGAGCGCCACGTGTCAGTTTCCTTGTACGTGTCAGATACGTATTTTGTCGATTGCATCAACCACTCGATGCTGACTAGGATGTTGGCAGTGCGTGCGGGGTCATGACACGTGAGCTTGCACGCACGAATCACAACACTTATGGTAGGCAATTTTTTATTTTAAGTATTTTTACTCTAAAATAAATATTTACTAAGTGTGTTAACTTTATTTTTATATATAAGTGTGTTAACTTTATTTTTATTCTATTTTTTAAAATTAAAAAGTAATTTGTATCATTTTTATTGTTAGGTAATTTTTATTATAAATATTTAAATTTAAAAAAAGTAGTTATTGAGAAAATTAAATAATTAAATTTATATTAATAATTATTTAAAATATAAAATTAAAATATAATTATTTTAATTTAAAACAAATATTATTTAAAATATAACCTAATAAAGACGCTATAGACATTATCCATTTGTCATTCTTAATAAGAACTTACATAAATTTCACTAATTTTGTTATGCATTAAAGACTTTCAAAAAATTCATCTAATAAGTGTATTATTAATTAGCAACAATTAATGTTTAAAAAGAGTTTTTAATTACAATACATAAAAAATAAATAAATAAGTGAATTAAAATTTAATATAAAAATATATAAGTTTTATTATATAATGACATTTTAAATATTTTTCTTCCTTTTCTATTATGTCTATTCATGCCCTTATCATCTATAATATTAATTTCTATTCAAGCAAAATGTGTTTTTTTAAGAGTATATCACTCAAACTAGAAGATGTTGTAAAAGTTTGATTGACGATTTTTTTGTGAAAAGTCGTCAAAAATTTAATAAATACGTAAAGAAGTATCTGTTATATGTGATTTACTAATTGACATTAACGATATATAACAAATACTATACCTAATAAATATGACATATGATTTATTTCGATTATATTCACTTATTTTTCGTTTATTTTCATTTATAATTTTTAGAATATCATGATCGAGACAAGAGCAATGTGCTTCATTTTCATACATTAATTTGAAGCATAATGTCGTATTCTTAGAATGTAATTATCATGCTACAATTCATTGTTTGACAATGTTTTTAAGAAGAAATAAGAAAGAAAATAAATAAAACATAATTTAAAATTTAAATAATTTGGTATCCTCTGATATCGTTTTGAATTGACATAAAAGTTAAATTTGATGACATTAATTAGACTTTAAAATGTGTCATCCACTAGTTTGAAAAACAGTACCTTTCCGAAAAAGAAAACATTAATTTAGTTTATGCCAGGGCAAAAGGCCAACATCATAATTCATTAAATATCTAAATAACAACCGTTTCATCTCTTCTTTTTAATGTGTGAACATTTAAAAAAAAAAGGTATGTTGGATAAAAGATATTATTTCAGGTAAAAAAAATTAGCAAAGTTCAAAATATAAATGGAGAATGCTATAATTAAAAGAAAAAAAAAGTTAAATATGTTTTTGGTTTCTTAACCACAAGTCAAATTTGAAATTAGTTTGCCAGGAAAATTTTGGCTCAATATAGTTCTTCAACTTTAGAAAAATGTGAATTTAATTTTTTTAATAAAATTTTGTTAAGTTTATTTTGACATTTCAAACGCGTTTAATGGTAGAATTTGAGTTTGTTTACATCGTTTTTGACACACTTCCGCTTTTAGTTGAAAAAAACATTTGAAACATTAAACAAACTTACAAAATCTGATTTAAAGGACTAAATTCACACATTTAAAAAAAATGTACACTTCAATGTTAGTTGAAAAAAATGTTTGAAACATCAAATAAACTTAACAAATTTGATTTAAATGACTAAATCTACACATTTAAAAATATGTAGGACTAAATTTATTTAAAATTTTTAAAATGGACTAATTCCAATTTTCACGAGAAGTTCAGGACCAAAAGCATATTTAAAAAAAAAAAAACTTTAATAAATTATGTAATGAAAATCAAATAAAAATTATATTAGCATTGCTTTGAATGGTTTTAACAGTTTATTAACTACAATATGACATTTATTTAGATAGTTATCATTTTGTTAGGTTGTCTTTTATTATTTTGTTATTTAATTATGTACGAATGACTTTTATTATAATTTTATTTTAATAAATAATTTTAGGAAGAGGATTTTTTGAACGAGCAGTGAACAACTAAACATCCTCTCGTTATGATGTAGTTATTTAAGTTATAAAATCATTATTTTCTTCTTCAAAAATAATAAATAATTCAGTTTATTAATTTTACTTTATATTTAATGTTTATTCAACCATGATTAACTGAACCACAATTTCATAATTTTATCTCGAATTGGAAAATCTTGTTTTTATCACGATGTAAATAGAAAATATCGATATCATTCCTTAACAATGAGGATATATTGTGTCAATTAATTAATTTTTAACTTTCCTAATATTAATGTTTTAATTGTTAAACAAAGTTCACAATAGAAATGAGATTTTCTTTAAATATTTTAGAATAATTGAGTAATCAAAATCATTGAATAAGTATTGAATTAAAATGCTCAGTGAAGTCAATTTTCAACATCTTTTTGTCTAATTCAATTATTTCTTATTTTTGTCATTAATTTTGTTTATTTTGATACAAATATTTATAATTTATGTCTTTAATTTTATTTTAAAATCTTAATTTTTTTTTACTTTCTTAAAATGTACCAATTTAGAGAAATTTATAAGAGAATACTTCTGAACTTATACAGGAGAAAATAATATCAAAAGTAGTATTGTAAATAAAAAATATTATCAAAATATAGTTATTTTTCAACTGCAATTTGAAATTTTTTGCTAAACAATATATTTCTTATTCTAAATATAACATGTATTTTCAAAATTTCTTTCTTTCTTCCAATAAAGCACGTGATGTTAATCATACGAAGCTTATTTACATTTTTTTTTTAAATTATGCATTTTAAGTTCAATGTTCAATGTCCAATTTTGCATTTCATATTTTCATATATAATTCAGATATTTTAAGGCATTTTGAATAAATCTGAATGGTGGAACACATACAAAATCAAGAGATCAAAGATCAAAATCACAAATACAAATTAAATAATTTAAAAAATATAATTTATTTATCATATTAACATATTAAAGTTAGATATTTGTCAAATCATTGATCATATTTCATCTGAACCAAACTGAATAAATTGGAACCACAAATACCTTTTTTTTTTTTCTTTTATTCAATCGAAAACAATTGCAGCATCGTTAAACATTCCTTATCTAGTAACCCAGTTTTTCTGAATTCCCTCCACCACTCGTTTTAGGTTTTAGGTTAAACGGTAAGCATTTCATCAAACATGTTATCTGTCAATACATTTCCTACTTATTTCACCAACCATTTATCTATCAGTAATAACCACTTTATGTTCCCTTTCACAATCAACGCTCAAAAATTAGGTTTTTCTCCAAACCCTAACATATAAATTTAGCATGAATTTTGTATGTTTCATTAACATTTAATTATAATTATTCTAATTCAATTTTTTTAGATAACATTATTGAGATCTATTATTACATTCAATGAAATATAAATGTACTACAAAATCGAACAATTGTCAAAATTTGTTCCGCACTAACTTTCTAAGTTGATGTCTTGTCAGATAATTGATTTATCTAGAACAATATATAAAAGGATTTTTCTTTTACTTTTCAAAATATCGATTTTACTTTTTAAATATAATAATTTATTAAATTTTTTAAAATTGACCGTTACTTTTACAAATTTTTTATAAAATTATATGTCTTTGTTTCTTCTCTTTTTCATTATTTATCAATAGTTATTTTTTTATCTGTTCTGATATATTTCACTTTATTTTTATTTTTATTATCTATTCTCTACAATAATAAGAGAAAAGACGATTTTAACAAATTTACTTTTTTATTCATATTTATTTTACTGAGAAGTGTAATATTAATTAGTCTTTTAATACATACTTAATTTGTTTTTTACTTATATTTATTTTGTGGTATATTTTATTTTTTTATCTATTTGTTTCCTTTTAGATTGATTTGTTCTAAAGTTAGAAATATATTTTATATTAATTTTTTAATTTTTAATTATATCCTTTTGTAATTTCTTATTACTTTATCATTTAATAAAGTATTAAAAATAATTTACTTTTATAGTATTAATTTATTTTTTTGTACTATTTTTAAATTTTAATATTATCCTTTTATGATTTTTAATTAGTTAATCATTTAATAAAATTAAGTTTATAAAATTATATTTTACTTTTTCGTTTTAAAATAATATTATTAAAAATAATAGTATATATTTATTAATGATACAAATTATTTATAATATCATACAAATAAATTGTCATGTAATAATTTTATCTTAGAGAGAACGATAGATAATTATATTTATATTAAATTATTATATTAATATTTTTGTTGTTGAATATTTTTCATGTGTACATAAAAATTAGTAAAGGTTTTAAATAATAATATTTGTAACTGTAACGTCCCATTTAATTTATAAACACAATCAAAGGAAACGTCACACATAAGATAGTAAAATCACGCAGTACTGGGGTTCCCATCATCACCCCTACAAAAAACAGGCACACCATGATGCCAACAAAAGCAGGATAACAGTTTAACTAAGAGTTTACAATCCAAAGACAACGAATACAGGGGCCATAGCCCTAAAGAAGACATCACGAAGAGAAGTGTAAGATCCAGCCCAGACGGCTAAGCGGTGGAATCACCATTCCCCTGTTGACCACGAGAACTTCGCCCATCTGCTCCCATCAATTAAATTGATGATCATCGCAAGAAGAACAACCACATACAATACAACCATACAAACAAACGGGTAAGCTAGAGCCAACACATATTCCTCACACAGTCAAGTACACTATCATCATCCCATATCCATATAACAACCAAGCATGTCATGACTCTTCATTCAATACACTACGACTCGACTCGACTCATCCGGATACGTATAACTTAGTCGGATTCAACGGATGCTTGCACTTGTGGTGGATACCCCTGCTCGACTCTGAGTTGCTCATCTCCGAGCTATGTGTTACAAGTGTTACGATGAATCAAATCTCCTCACCACAAGGTTAGCCCTTGATGAATTTCAGGCCTTCTGCTACTCTCACCACAGGGATCAGTCCGCTCTAAGTGAGACTAATTGGCCCCTTAGAGTGTCAGGATGCAGTCCTTACCTTGAATCCTTACCTAGTTATACAGATGGGGCACCACCATGGACACCCACTAACAGGGGCCATGGAATTACGTCCCGACCACTGAAGCGCGACCTCGGAGGTCTCACCTAGAGGCCCCAAGGAATTTACACGCTGACACGGACCAACATTCATAACTCAGCAATAAGAGAACATCAAATCATATTTACATTTCCATACCAACCCCTGAGCTTAATTCCTCATACGCATCGTGTTTCAAATCCATACCTCTGATCATCACCACCCCATGAATCTAGGGCCTCATCTCATATCAATAACGTGTTCCTTTTGGTTCAATCCACTCATTCATTTTACATGCCATGATCACACCCAACCCGTCATACGCAATTCATAATTCATGCCAAGCATACATAATACTCCATTATATACATGTTTCTCATCATACAATTCATACCTAAACCAATATCAATCATCCAAGAATAAACAAGCACCCAAACAGCACACAGCCTCGCCCAATCCCTCGCTCAGGCTGAGGAGTTTCGCTCGGGCGAGACGTGCTCGCTCAGGCGAGCCCCCCCTTCACCTAGGCGAGGGTTCGATGAAGCACCCAGGGAACATCACGGGATCTCGCTTAGGCGAGACCCCTCTCGCCTGGGCGAGGTGTTCACTCGCTCAAACGTTCGAACGGGTCGCCTGGGTGACCTTTCACGCAATGGGGTTTGGGCGAGTCTTCGTCAGGCTCGCTTAGGCGAACCTAACTCGCCTGGGCGAGATTAACATCTCTCGCCCCTGATTCACCTGCAACAAAGGCGTTTCCCGACCCAACCAAAACAGACCATTCGAGAATAAACAAATATTCAATCACAGCACTGCCTCGCCCAGCACCTTGCTAAGGTTGAGGGATCTCGCTCAGGCGAGACAGTCTCGCCCAGACGAGTCCCCTTCCGCCTAGGCGAGGGCTCAACAGGAACAAAAAGGCAACGCGGGATCTCGCTTAAGCGAGATCCCTCTCGCCTGGACGAGTTGTGTGCTCGCTCAAAACACACCCTGGTCGCCTGAGCGACCACTCGTGCAGGAAGCTCTGGGCGAGCCTTTGCACATCTCGCCTGGGCGAGACAAGCTCGCCTGGGCGAGTCTAACAGTGTCCACCACTGTTCGCACCTACAAAGCGCATGTTTTATAGACCAACCAATCATACAGAGTACTTTCACGCATCAAAACGAAGAATTTAACCATACAATTAGTAACCAACCCACAAACAAGTCAAAACAACACAGAACTGGAAACCCTAACTTCCCGTACCTGGAGGAAGGGTTAACGGAAGTCTTGGCAGCACGATAGCTAGTACTGTTGTCCCGAGAACAGCTAAAGAGCTGGAAAACAGTGGAGGAACAGAACCAAGGGAAATTTGTTACAAAGACCTGACTGGACTTAATGCCAAGGAAAAATACATACAAGCTAGGAGGGCACTTACGCGGAGTAGGAACTGGTCTGAGCTAGCTCGAAAGGGACCTTAGGCAAACCCTAACAGAGCGTTCTGTGAGGGGTAAGGAGAGTGACGACTGCTGGATTTTTCTGCAAGAGTGCAAAGTGAGGGTTAGGGCATCCTGAAAGGGGTTTTATCAATTGGGCCAACTCTAGGCCCAAACACAAGAGGGCAGAAAATTAGTAAGCCAAAATTAATGGGCCTTACAGTAACAAAATAAATTAGAGTATTATACTTAATAGTTCATTTTAAATGTTTAAATTATATATTTGTAATCAAAAATTTAATATTATGAATTTTGTTTTATGTTTTTTGCATGCACTTTTTACTATTTTCAACTTAAAATGTAGAGCTTAAGACTTTAATAATACCGAAATGAAAAGTGAAATTTAACAAACTATTTTTTTTTATCGTAGATGAGTCTATAAATATATCTTAGACGTACATTAATTAGAAAAGTCTAACAACACACTAGACGAATACAAAAAAAAATGAGTCTAGCAGTATATGTATTAGACGAGTTTGTCCATAACAAAAATTATTAGACAAGTATAACAATACACAATCAACAAGTTTGTTCATACATTGATTAGATGAGTATAATAAAAAACATTATATAAGTCATTTCATACATTAATTATATAAGTCTAGGAATACATTTGTTAGATGAGTATAATTAACAAATATTAAACCAGATTATCAATGCAGTTATTATACAAGTTTAACAATATAAATTGATGAATCTATCCATAATACATTGATTAAACGATTTAGTAGCAAATACTAGACGAGTCTATCCATACATTAATATGACAAGTGTGGCAATATACATTGCACAAGCTTGTGCATACACAAATTATACAAATCTATTAATGCACAATAGACAAGTTAGTCAATTCACTAATTAGACAATTTTTGCAATACACATTAAGTGAGTATGCACGTACATTGATTAGATGACTTTGTCCATTCACTAATTAAATGAGTCTATCAATAAGAATTACATAAGTTTGTTCATTTACTTATTAGACAAGTTTTGCAATACATATTACACAAGTCTAAATATACATGAATTAAACATTGAACAAGTGTACACTTTATACAGGTTTGTCGTGTCCTTATGCCTATTAGACAAGCCTAGCAACACATATTAGATAACTTTTTTCATGTATTGATCGGACGAGTCTACCAATACACATCAAATGTCTCTATTCATTCCCTGATTGGACGAGTTTTAAAATATACATTAGATAATTTTGTCCATATATTAATTAGACGATCTAACAATACACATTTGACGAGTATGTTCACACATTGATTGAACGAGTCTAACAATACATTAAATGAGTTTGAGTTTGTCAATGCACTGATTAGATGAATTTAGACTCTAACAATACATGTTAGACCAATATATTTATATATGTAAGAGTTTAAAACTACTCTAATATTGAAAAAAAGAAGAAGCTTATTTTGTAGAACTTTAATAGTGGAGAATTACGCGGGTCTTGGCATGAATGTTTGACCCATTCTACACCCTTATTCCAGTTCTGAATTTGTTCACCCACTTGCAAAACTTTGCATGTGGACCCACTGTAAGGCCCATAATAGTTTGAAATTAAAACTGATTTGACTTCATTTATATAAATTCGTATCACTTTTATAATTTTTTTAATTTGTGCATAAGTTAACTTTAATTTATATAACAGTCATTTAATTTATCTGTATGTTTTTCTCGTATAACTTTTTTTAAAAAGTCTGGTATTTTTTTTTTTTTAAAAAACACAGGTTGTTATTATTTTGGACGAAGAAATATAAGTTATGTAGGGTTATTTGGATTATATGTTGTATTTTTTATTAAGTTATTACAACAATTATAAATTTGAAACGTAAACACGTTTTCTGTCTCTAAAATATTATATTTGAACAATTTTAATATTTGAAATTTAAATTGAAGGAAAACAATTTTGTTTTGAACAAGGCCCAGTAATAGTAATGGGCCACTTCATCTAATATTTGGAGGCCTTTGTCCCTCCAACACATGAGATCAGAAGAAGACAGTAGATTCAGATTTGGGGAACATTTGGTTGATTAGGGTTTCTTGTTGTTGATCCTTTTGTTTTGTGTAGCAGTTGCTTCAATGTCACAACAACAGCAAACAATGGAAGCAATCACTGAGGGAGTGAACAACATCAATATCACTGAAACGTATAAGAAGAATCGTATCCAGGTCTCAAATACCAAAAAGCCTCTATTCTTTTACGTCAATCTCGCCAAGGTACTCATTTCCCTTTCGATATTCGTCATTTCTTCAGCCATGGGTTTTGTTTAATTTCTGTGCACATGTTGGATTCTGATTTTATTTGATTTTGTTTTGTTTAATTTTTTTTATCTGATTTTTTGTTCAGAGATACATGCAACAGCATAACGAGGTCGAGCTCTCAGCTCTGGGAATGGGTATAATGTCTTGAACTTTTTTTATTTTTTCACATTTTTTCATGTTGGGTTTGCTTTCCGTGAGCATTGCCACCTAAGTAGTAATTTGTTTTAGGCAGATTCACAAATGATTTAATGCTTTGGCAGGTTGATGTGTTATTTATTTTTCTTCTGCTATTTATTTTTTGTCATCTCTTTAGCGTGTTACATCTTTCTCAAACAGAAGAAAAGAACTTTACTCTCCTGAGATTATCTTATTTGTGAAGAGAAGTAATATATTCATAGAAGTTATTCTGTTGGAATTGAACCAAATGTCTTCACCCAAATATTAAAAAAAAATCTTAGAAGTTTTGTTAATGCACCCAAGTAATATTTGAAATGATTTTATAGAATTAGAAAAATATTCCCTTTGTCCATCCGGATTGGTAATTGTTCTTCTTTTCCTTCCCCTTTACCAGTGCTCTCCTCTGCATTGCTTATCCCTCACCACTGTCTATTTACGAGTTATGACTTACATTTAAGTGTAGTGTGGTCTATAACTGTTCACACATTTTTCAAAATTTACTTGTAATGCTGGATGCACGGTTATGCTCCCAAATAAGAGCTGAAGGTTGCATGATCTTGCTGATGTAAGCATAAACAAACATTGGAGTTATGATAAACAGTGTGTTATTTGTTTAACCGAGATGTATGTATATGTATAAACATCTGACTAACCTGAAGTTCTACTCTATGGGCCATTCAAATTTGAACTTCATCTTATAGTTTTAATTTTGGATTCAAGTATAATACACTTATTCGATGACATTGCAGAATGATATTCACAATTAAGATTACCAAGAAGACTGGATCCACTACGTGATTTATGTATAGTCATTCCTTTTAACCTATCTCTCATATCTTTCTTTATTTACTTTTTTGTCCAGCTATTGCTACAGTGGTTACTGTTGCTGAAATCTTGAAAAACAATGGGCTTGCTGTTGAAAAGAGTGAGATATCATATCCTCTTTCTTGGAAATGTCTCCCTTTCACCCATCGGCTCTCTCTAATTATTGAAAAATAAAACTTGATTCTGATGGAATATTTTGGCAGAAATCATGACATCAACCGTTGACATAAAAGATGATTCCAGAGGAAGACCCGTCCAGAAGGCCAAGGTAAGGAAAAAAACACTTTATTTTTTCTTACATTAGGATGTTTCTTACATTAGGAAGTGTTTCTATGAATTCTTTCCAACCTATTGAGTCTGTTTGATGGCTTGTAAAATACTTCTGGTGATAAATCGTGTCTAGATTGAAATATTGCTGGGGAAGACTGCAAACTTCGATGAGTTGATGGCTGCAGCGGCTGCTGAAGATGGTGAAAATGGAGATGCTGAAGAACACACTACTTAGAGGAAATGTACCTGTCTCGAGTGAAGAAGACAATCCTTAATGAACGAACTGCCATGGTGTGGTTTGTGTAGGTAGCGGAGAAGCATAGCATTCAATTTTATATAGATTGATTTGCAGTGTTGAACTATGCTATTCCTTCATTTCTTATCCCTATAAATATTTTTTTTTTTTTGTGTTTTTGCTGTTGCTGGGTTTAGTTTGTCATTTCTCGGTCGATAGGAAGTATTGGCACACTTAACTAGTTCAGTTTGAACAATAACATATAATCCAAGAGTTTTGATCCTTGCTCATCACTAACATTTCCTAATCTTGTTAGGTTCAATATGAACCTATGCAGCAACATTCTTAATTTTGTGCAGTAACATTACTCTGATAAAGTGGTTGCCGAAGTTAAAACATTTTGGTATATATATATATATATATATATATATATATATATATATATATATTTTTTTTATTGT
>Ga0209589_1004267_pt1 | contig 24782 bp, 10 predicted proteins | sample CowpeawhiteBW_FD_187525 | JGI IMG/M metagenome (GOLD analysis project Ga0209589, IMG submission 187525) | Root nodule microbial communities of legume samples collected from California USA - Cow pea white BW (SPAdes) (version 2) | ecosystem: Host-associated > Plants > Roots > Nodule | place: USA...
ATATATATATATATATATATATATATTTAAAAGGTTTAGAATATCATAAAATGCATTTACACAGATTATCGCTAAAATAAAATGTAGATGTGTTATGAATCTACCACAAAACAACAATAACAGTAATAATAATAATATTAAATATTCTTTATTAATAATCATAATTGAAATAATAATAATATAATAACAATAATAACAGTACAAGTAATAAGAGTAATAATAATAAATATTTATTAATACTAATCATATTAATAATAAAAATAGTCAAAAATTGTAATTAAACATTTGAATTATATATAAAATTAAAATAAATGCATATATATAATCATTGTCTAAATAAAATGTAGAAATATTGTGCATTATAAATCCCGTATAAAACAAAAATATAAAACCAAGATTATATTACAATTTGTTGACAGAAATATGGATATGAAAATTTTAACCAATATTTAAAATAAATTGGCCATATGTGTGTTTGTGACTTTTGCTTAAAATAATTTATATTTAACTTCATACTTTTATAATTCTATATGGTCAATTTATTTTAAATATTGTTTAAAGTATTTATATCTACACTTCTATTAACAAATTTTGACATAAACTTTGTTTTGTATTTTTGTTTGTACGAAATCTATAATGCAAAATTTTTTCACATTTTATCTAAACAATGATTCTGTATTTGTATTTTATTTTAATTTTATATATAATTCAAAAGTTTAATTATAAATTTTGACTATTATTATTATTAATATGATTATTATTAATAAATATTTATTATTATTGTTGGTATTAGTAGTACTATTATAATTACTATTATTATTACTTAAATTATTAATATTGTTAATGAATATTTATTATTATTATTATTATTATTATTGTTCAGATCCATAACACATAATGTGCCTACATTTTATTTTAGTGGTAATCTGTATATATTTTATGTTATTCTAAACCTTTTATATATATATATATATATATATATATCACTACTAAAATTTTAATTAATTGTCACAAAATTTAGCGCCATAAAACCCTTATATAGTCGGTTTATTATAACCGTCGGAATAAAATTATTAAAATCGATTTTAACCGCCTCTAAATTTGTTTTAAAATTATATTACATACTTAGCGACAATTGTAACCACCAGTAAATCTATGAATTAAAAAAATTTGGTGGCAATTATAACCACCAGTAAATCTACGAATTAAAATATAAAAAATTTGGTGGCAGTTATAACCACCAGTAAATCTAAAAAATTTAAAACGTTGTAACCACCAATAAATCTGGACATTTAAAAAATTTAGTGGTAGTTATAACCACCAGTAAATCTAAACATTTAAAAACAATTAGCGGCAGTTATAACCGCCAGTAAATCTAAACATTTAAAAAAAATAACAACAATTATAACTGCCAGAAAGTCTAGTACATGAATTTAACCAAGCAACTGAGTCTCCATGTTAGGACTTTCATTGGGCTGTAATAACCAAAATTTATGGACATGCACAAAATTCATATGGCAAAGAATATGGGGTTTTACCAAAAGCTTAAATTATGCATAAGTTAAAAATCAGATGTTGGAGAAACACTAGAAAAAGTTTAAGGCATTATTTATGGTTAATCCTAACATAGAACATACTCCCATTGATCCTTAATATAAAAGTTTAAGGCATTGTTTAAAAGAAATTGATAATTCCTTTTACAAGGCATTTTATGTAACTATGAAGCATTAAATTTCTTTTCTATCTTTGTCCCTAATAAATATTGAGAATTTGTTGTTTTATTAATAACGAATGAGAAAGAAATTTTAAAAGTTATCCATAATAAGAGTAAATTTGGTACATTGTTTTAAAAATTCAACAAAATCAACTGAATTAATTCTTTTTATTAATAGTTGAATAGAATATTATGCACGTCACAAATTTCTGCACGATTGTAGCTATTATTTACATTAGTAAATATACGGCAGGCAACAAAATGTTCAATTACAAGAAAAAATAGTTGAATAGAATATCTTACCTCAATTTCCTTTGCATGTCTCTCATCATAACCAGACTCTTCAACAACATTTAAATATGAAGCAATTAAAAAATCTCCAAGATACTTGCGAAGAAGATTACAAGTGGTTTGATACTTCCCATTCCTACATTATGCTAGTGAAGGCATTTGGAGGCACTGGCAAATTTGGAAGGGAAAAGTTTACAATATCAACTGAGCTCACATCATTTAGTAGCCCAAGTGAATTTAGCAAAGTGTGATCACTAATTCCTACAAAAGATTATGCCAAAAACCATTTGAGCGTGTCATTAGAAAAAGTTAAAGTTGATTTAGCCAAACACGGAAAGTTAAAGAGGTTGATATATTTGTTTACGTGAAAGGGCTTAGTTGTAGCAAACAAACTTACCATGCAACAGCTTTCCACCAATAGTCACGAACTCTTTCAAGAGCTTACTCAAACCCCAGCTACCTGGATGCTATAAAATCCATTCAAAACAATAGATTAAAGGAATGGGTGGATAAGAAATATGCAAAATGCTAGAGGAAAAGCTGAACCACCTTCATTGGATCAATATTATTGAAGACAATCTCATCAACCACTACTTGCACATACCTATAGGCAGTGCACACAAATCAAAGAAAGAAGGGAGGAAAGAACATTAGAAAAGAAAATATAACTACATAAGAATAAACCTCAATCACAAAAAGGTGAACAAAAGTCAATGACTCATATTCCAGTCTCAACAGTCAACACCCTTGTAAGTAAATTATTCATGCATAAGTTAAAAATTAGCTTGCATTAACTCCTCTGCAGAAAGAACAGACAATTTCTTGGACAAATTAGCACGTTTGTGAATAGAACCAATGTTAGTCAAAGCAAGTTCCTGCAGCTACAACCAGAAAAAAAATTAAGAAATCTTGTACACAAACATGAAATTAAGGGAAGGTAGAATGAAGAATGACATGATATTAAAGTAATACATATTATAGTAGGATTTTAGGATATTATGTTCATTTAGATTAAATTATATCTAAGCTCTAACCTTTTCCATCTTTTTAAATGCAAGAAGTTGGAAAGACTGCAATTGACTATAATGAGTTTCAAGAACCTCATGATCTGTTAGTTGTGTTCCTGTTTCAACGGGTTATGATCCATCACTGGGCATGAAAATTGCTTCATTACGCGCCCCATTAACATCTATCAGCAAGGAAATCCGGATAAATCGATCTGCTTATTATCCTTATGACATATCAAACTGCAATGTGCAAAGCAAAGCAAAAATAATCAAGATCAGAGACAACAATATGATGTTGTAGAGCAATTATAAGTCAAAGTAACATACTAACCAAGAGAATTGAGAAAAATTTAACAAGCAAAGAGAGAAATGGTATCCTAAATTTATAGGATTACACATCCTATTGTAACACGGTCATCTCATTCAAGTTTAACTTTTTAGAATATTCCAGAGCTTCATTCCTAAGTTCATCAACATTAACAGACAGTTCCCTCTCATAAGTATAAAGACATATCATATAGCAACCACTGTACTTAAATTGTCCTCAACTGGTAGACACTCTAGTTAAAATGAGATATTTAATTTTCAATCATATCCAATGTTTTAAGAATGCAATCTATGATACCTTCAATGTGAAAGATTGATTTCTGTCCAAGACGCATCTGATGTTCCTGATTCAAGTCATAAAGCTTCCCTCGAACTTGAAACAACCTAAGGTAGATGAGACAGAGAGATGATCAGCTCCATGAGAACATTTCTTTTAAAGTATAAACTTTTGAGGTAACATCTTAACATTTCTATACAGAGAAGTATACTTCAAGGTGTTGGCTTATGGAATTATTTTCTCTTCTGATGATGATAATGATCACAATAATGTAATATTGCTTTTTAAATTCTAAAGAATCCACCACGCTACATCCCTCACCATTTCCAACCCTTATATAAAGGTTTCTCGTCTTACTCCTCATTCTCACAACCAAGTTTTTTGTTCCCTCCCTTCTCTCCCCCTGGTTCCCTTCACTTTGTACTTGGACGAGTGTTTTCTTTGGAGAGAAAAAAGTACCCATTATTTCATTAATATTGCTTCTCTTTGTCATATTCTGGTGCCACATAACAAAGTATCCCTCTCATTCATCGCTAAACTACACAAACCTTCACATCGAAACTAATATTCGATACAAACACAACTAACTTGGACCTAGGTTTTTACATTCTCTAGGCTCATAAATAACACAATCTAGAATAAAAAAGAGTATGAAACCATGAATCAATACTAACAGGTAATGATTTATCACCAAAACACATAAATTCAAGTTAGGGTTCAAAACAAAAAGTTAGGGTTATAACGAGATGAAATGAAAAAATTACAGTAACAAGAAAAGCAAACAAAGAAAAAAATTAGTTACTATAAACGGGAAAACACTTACGAAAGGATTTTCATGAAGAACAAAATGATGGCTCATGTGCGGAGAGAATGAGCATTCTGCAGTAAGAAATGATAAAGAAACTAAAAATGTGGAAAACTTGCAATGAGAAAGAAACGTCTTATCTGCCATGGGAGAAGAAATGAGTTCGCGTGTGTCGTATTCAAATAGAAAGACAGAGGAATGGTTAGCGGCAAGAAAAATAAAGTAAAAAAAAAGAAAAATTAAGGTTAAATTATACTTTTAGTCCCCATTTTCGTAATAAGATTTGAATTTGGTCCCTTAATTATTTTTATTTTAATCTGGTCCTTATTTTGGGAAATTCGACACAATCAAATCTTTTCCGTTAGTGATAGAGTAACGGTGTTAAATGGGGTGTCACGTGTCAGCTTTTAGATTTTTTGAATTTTTATTTTTATTTTTTTGAATTTTTTATTAATTTTTTTAAAATTTTTAAAAAAATTAAAAATGTTACCATGTGTCAAGCTGACATCGTGCCACGTGGCAGTGACGGTGCCACGTGTCACTATTTGGGAGGTGTCATTTTCTCATTCTCAATTTGGTTCCTGTATTTTATTTTTTGTCTCAATTTAGTCCCAATTTTTGTAAAAATTATGCAATTTCGTCCCCCTCCAAATTGAAACAAAAATTATAAAATATTATACAAATATTTTTATTAAATTTGATTTTTTTATTCAAATTGATATTTTTATTATATATTTTCAATAAAATCAAGTTTATTTAAATTTGTTTCACATTAAATTTTACTTAAAATTGTTTTCAAATTTTAAATTTATTTGTTTTTTATTGTTACATAAACTAGTTAATTTTTCTTAAATTATATAATTGTTATTTTTATACTATAAAACATTTGTATAGAAATTATTGAATTTTACACATTTTAAAAATATGCAATTATTTAAAATATAAATTCAATTAAAAAACAATATTAAAGTATAATGTAATAAAATATCAATATAATTCATGAATTTTTTTATTATCATTATTTTCTATTAACAATTTTAAAACAATTTTAAATAAATTTTAATGTAAAATATAAATTAAAATAAACTTAATCTTGTTAAAAATATTTACTTGAAATATCAATTTTGATAGAAATATTTGTGCATATTTATATAGAAATTAAATTTGGTTTCAATTAGGAGAGGGACAAAATTGCACAATTTTTACAAAAATTGGGACTAAATTGAGAAAAAAATTAAAATACAGGGAGCAAATTGAAAATGAGAAAATGACACCTCCCATAATAGTGACACGTGGCACTGTCACTGCCACGTGGCACGATGTCAGCTTGATAGGTGGCAAAATTTTTAATTTTCTTAAAAAATTTTAAAAAATTCAAAAAAATTCAAAAAAATAAAAAAAATTCAAAAAATCCATAAGCTGACACGTGGCACCTCATTTAACACTGTTACTACACCACTAACGGAAAGGACTTGGTTGGATCAAATTTCTCAAAATAAGAACTAGATTGAGATAAAAAACAATTAAGGGACCAAAATCAAATTTTGTTACGAAAATGGAAACTAAAAGTATAATTTAACCAAAAATTAAATATCTCATTTACCGTCAGTTTCAAACTGACTATAAATATGATTTAAATTTAAAATTTTTAAAAAGACAACATCAGTTTACGAAATTGCCTATTGACGATATCTCTCGTGATATATATATATATATATATATATATATATAATTTTTTTAAACAAAATAAAATAACATAAAATGTCTATAAACATGTTATTGTTAAAATAAAATGTAAATATATTATACATTAATTATGGAATTCATACAAAACAATTATAATAATAATAACATTAATAATGACGATAATAATAATAATAAAATAATAGTAATATTTCTACTTATACTAAATATTTATCAATACTAATCATATTAATACTAATAGTAAAATAATAATAATATAATATCAGTAATATTCTTATATAACTAAAATTTATACCTTTTACGTAAAATATCAATTATTGTTAATATAAAATATAGGTACCTTATGTATTATGGAACTCGTACAAAATAAATAAAACATGAAATTAAGGTTGAACTTAAAACAATATTTAAAAAATAATAATAGTTGTATAAAATTTAAAAAAGAGATAATCTATATTAATCTATATTATTTAAAGTGACATTATTTTTTATATTAATCTATATCATTTTAAAAATAACCTTGTTATTTATTGTGAGATATATAAATCGTAAAATTACGATATAAATTTATGATGATATATCTTTTAAATTGAAAATATATATTATATTATATTATTAGGAGTTGATCACTTACTTATAATAATAATAATTATTATTATTATTATTATAAAATAATAATAATAATAATAATATCAATATTAATACCAATAATATAATTGTTATTAAAATAATTTGTCTCCATTGTAATTAAAAATATATATAAATATTATTACTAACCTCTTAAATAAAAATAATAAAATGTAAAAAATATTTTTAACTTCCAATAAATACAAATCATCCTCCATCGAGTAGTAAAATAGTACTATTAATAAATTAGTAAATAAAACAAAATAAAATAAAGCAGCTAATTATAATTATAAATACAATTAATAATAGTAAAAATAACGTTAATAATAGAACACAAATACTCAAAAGGAAATATAATTATGAAATAAAAGTATAATATCAATAGTAATGATAAATATAGAATTAAGGAAGAGAATGTAAATTGATTCTTTGATTTTTTTTTTCAAAATCAAATATAATTACTATAAATAAGATAATTTCTCTCCACCATAATTATAAAAATAAATAAATATTGAAACTGACCTTATAAATAAAAATAATAAAATTGTAATAAATTTAAAAGATTTCAAAAGGTATGATTAAAAAACAACTCATTCATAATTAAAAAATTAAAAATAATTAATACAAATAACTGAACAATTAATAGAATTAATTAGTCAATTAATAAAAAAATATTTAGAAATAAATTATTTAAGTATTAATTTTAAAAATATTTAATCCTTTAAAATTATTCTCAATCATATTTTAAAATAAAATAATTATTATTTTGAAAAGGTTAAATTTATACAAATTTAAAATAGAATAACCGATTATAGTTTTATCAGTTTGGCAATATGAATGACAAGAGCTCCTAAAAGTGGAAGGAACAATATCTTTGCAATCAATCCAATTTGAACTAAAAGAGCAAATTGCTTTTATTAAACTAAAACATCAATCTCCATTTTTATTTTTCTTATGCAGAATGTTTATAGCGTCAAATTATTTTTCTTTAAAATATTTTTGAACAATAATATTACCATGTCTTTTACTTCTTTATCCTACCTATATATTATTGTTAACACATTCAAAATTTATTTATTCAAAATAAGTTGAATTATATCATTTTTCCTAAATAAAATTAAAAAATTTTAGAGACTAGTTCTTGATAAAATTGAGATAATGTTTTGTCTTCTCTTCATCAGATTGAAATAGATATCTTAATATAATCACATGTAGAAAAAGAAAATAAGATAAATGAAGTTCGTAAAGATTGTCCAATTTGTAAGATTTCTCTTATGTTACTACTCCAAGATTATTTAGACGGAAACTTCTTACATTTATTTTTTGTATAAATTTTTATCCAAATAAATTCAATACAAGTAAAGAAAACATAACATGAATATGAGGCAAGTAAAGCCATCCAATTTTGATCACATCTTGTAAGAATGACATAAGTTTTTGCTGATTTGGCAAATAAAACCCCTGTATAGGAGAAAAAAAGAAATAAATACTATATAATCTCAATTACAACTTCAACTTTCCTCCATTAATCTGACATGAAACTATTACTTGGGACCAATGTCCTTAAGTACACATATGCTCCTCTCCCATACATAGGAGATATAAGAGACACAACCAAATCTTTGCCTTCAACAAATCCATCACTGATCTACGTCATACAGATCAAAATCAGTATAAGAATAAGCAAATTATGAAAATTTAACAAATGATCAAGATCATGCCAAAGAAAGAAAAAATGTTTCTTTCAGGTTTGGAGATACATAGAGAAATCAAATGCATTTGTTAAGGAAACTCATCTCAAACCTTTAACCATAAATCGTGAAAAAAGAACAAACCTTTAACCACAAACCATCAAACCTATTACAAAACTTTAATCAGAAACCATCAAACATGAACAAACCTTCACAAACTTAGCATATCTTTGTCGTATAAAAGGTAAACATCTAGTCAGGATTGTATACAATAAAACACAACATAACCATGCATCTAATGTTACAACATCATAGACCTTATTATGACTTCCACAAGTTGTATGCAACAATTTATCTGCCTAGAAATTTTCACATGGTGAAGCCAATAAGAAAAATCATATGGTTTATCTAAAGTAGTTGAAAGCATATTACATCTTACCTTAAGATGTTAGGGGTAAAACACTAAGTCCAAAATAAATTATTTTCAAGTTTTTTTTCATGATCCACCAGTACATTCTCAAGCTGCAAGGACATAATAGCATCTGTGTGAAAAACAAACGCAAGACCAAAGATAACTATGTGGTGCAATTTGAACTTGAAAAGGGAGAAAAAGAACCTTGAGATCAGTGGCGGAACTTGGACAAAAAATTTAGGGGTGCCAATTTAAATTTTTTATATACAGTTTATTAATTAAAAAAAATATTTCTTTTACTTAAAACATTTTCATATTACAATTCACACTTCTCAATTTTTAATCTTTCTAATTGATTGAATTCACGCAAAATGGATATTCTAATTTCTAGTCCAATTCAAGATTATTCAACTAATTCATTCTATGCACTAGAAAACATAAAATCACGACATTTTATAATGTAGGGTTATACTAATTTGTGAAAAATATAATTAGTGATCATGTCAATTTCAAAAAATAATCCCTAAAATCAAGTTATTTTCCATACTAATTTAGGGAAAACTTAATTTAGAAGAAATATCATGGAAGAATCATAAATCTAACCTACATAAATCATACTAGGATACCAAGATACTAATTTAGGAGATCTTGTGAATATGAGTTCTTTGATCTCTTTGTTCTCCCATCTCCAATTCTCAATCTATCTTTCTTTTTACATTTATATTTTATTAATAGTTTGTTCTGAAAAAAACTTTATAATCAGATACAAAACCTTAATCTTTTATTAATCAAGGTCCATCAAATTAATTTTTATTTAATTTTTAAAAAATATATAAATAATATATATATATATATAACTATAAAAATAATACATAAATATATAAATTTAAATTTAAAAACAAATAAATATATATAAAAATAAAAATTAAAAAGCTTGGGGGCTCCCTGTAGTCACATGCAAGGTCCGCCCCTGCTTGAGATCCCTGTGGAAGACACCTTTAGTGTGACAATAGCTCACCTGATCAATAAACTGTTGGAACAAATTTCTACATTCACCTTCTTGACGTTTACCTTTTGCTGTCTTTGAATATAGAATTCATCAAATGCCTAAAATGCATCAATGACAAAAATATAGTCTTCATTAATTTATATTGTTTTACATGGAAATGCAAATATCAGTTATTCATAAGATAATAAAATTATTATTCATGAAAATATGAAATACAAAAATTAGTACACCTTCCCTGAATAACACCTGAAGATTGCTATAAATGGCATTGGTCTCGTGAAATAGACAATTGTAGAAGTGTTATACAATAAACATATCATAATTTAGTATAGTGTGATAAGAATAAACCAATCTTACGAAAATGATAAACAACCTAATACATATAATAGCAGAAAAAAACCAAGTTCATGTAAATACCATTTACAATCATTTGAAGCCTAATTAGTAAACCATGTGATGGCTAAAAAATTGTACCTTAGAAAGAAGAGCCTTAATTTTTAGACATTAAATCCAACTCCAACATCCTCACTAATCAGTCATGAATTTCACATGATGAGGGGTCTACACTGTCATTGTATGTATGATTTGAAAGAAAATTGTAAATAATACAAACACACACGATAAATCTACTATTAATAGCAAAAGAATTGAGATGTAATGGTTGGATCTACAACAACATATCCAACAAATACTTTAATAGGTAAGTAATACAATTCAAAAGTCACAATCATATACATTAAGGTATACCCCACGACTATTTTTTCACCAGGATAAAACATGAAGCCTTAGAAGTGTTACCTTACAAATGTAAAGATAACATTTTTGCACCGATATTTCAAAAGGATTGCACCAACATATGAAAATATGGCTTTAACTCTCTAACAATCAAATTAATGATTGTAGGCTCCCTTGCTACTTAGAGACCCCTAAAAAAGATAAATGGTAAATAAACATAAATAATCAAGAAACATAACCAAATACCCAAATATTATGAATATAATAACAGAAGAACAAACTACAACAAAAATAATTGAAAAATACACTCAAAGATAGTTAGAACAAACAATTTAAACAAAAAAAAACTTAAACAACCTAGAAAAATAATACAATACCAACTCGTAATAATGATAGTTTCCAAAATACAAAATCATAGTTTCCAAATTACAAAATCTTATCAATCTCTAAAACTTGGTATGGAACACAAAATTTATTATTTCATATTTAATATATTATCATTATTGTATAACAAAAATATCCCTAAATCATTGGAATCTAATTATATTCTTGGATAATATGAATATGATTATATCCTAAATAATAACAATCTTATTATAGATCTTAATAATAGCAATCTTGTTATATCCCTTAATAATAGAGATATTATTATGTCTTTGAATGACAAAATTTTATTAATATAGATGTTACCATAAAAGTCATAATAAAGGTAACAACAACAACGTAACTATTTGATTGACATATACTTAAAATAAAATAAACTTATTTTAAAAAAGTTATAATCAACCAAATGCAAAGTAGTGCAAGAATAAAAAGTTAGAATAAAATACATATAGTTGATAATCAGAAAAAAATAAAAACATCTTTTTTAATGAATAATCAACTGATTCGTACAGTAAGAAAACAATCTCTCAATCAAAAATAGTTAAAGATATATAGTTTTTGCCACAACTTAAAACAAAATCCCAAAAAATCACAAACAGAATCCCAACAAATAATGACACAATAACAAACATTATAAAAAAACAATTTAACTTGTTTTAGGTAATCAATATTCAACTCCTATCATAAGAACCAAAATACAAAAAAAAAAAAAAAAGCTTTATCAAGCATACAACCACAAAGCACAAATGATCGAAAGGTTAAAAAAATGATGTTAAGGAACCTTAACAAACCCTAAACTATGAAATACATATCAAAAGACCACAAACCAAAAAGTAGAAAAACACCAACTCAAATGTAACAACAAAAATACCAAAAACTAATATTTATTTAGCATTTCAACCATAAATCACAACTAATCCAGAGATCATAATAAAAAAAACCATGATAGTGGTTCAAGTAAATGGGGTTAAAAGAACATTTAACCTTATAATCTCAGCTTGTCAACTGCGAATGCTTCAATGGCGAATGTCTGAACTTATTTTCGCAGCTTGTGATTTGTAAACCCTTCAAAATTGTGAGTATATACCACATACCAACTAAAAGTGACAATAAAAATTAAAAGCATAAGAAAAATTAAGAAAATAAAACCTCAAATGCTAAAAAAAATATCTTTTTCGGTTACACCATACCATTGTATCATTCTTGGATGAATAAAGCCCTGCACCACAAAAAATGTAACAAAAAACTTACAGAATGTCACAGACACAAAACAAAATATGTAAAATAGGAGCAGAAGAAGAATGTAGAATATATAATAGATTAAAACCCTAAAAAATATACCAACAAAACCACAAACCCTAAGACGATAAACACCAAATAAAACCATAATCGAAAATGTAAACACAAAGTAAAACTATAATCGAAAATATAAACACCAAGTAAAACCACAATCGAAAAACCATAATAAAAAAGCAAATAATCGAAAAACCATGATAGTGTTGGAAGAAATGGGGTTAAGAAACATCAAACCGTTTCGTGACCTCTAAATCTTTGATTGGAAACCTCGTAAATTTTAGGAAGTATAGATGGTTGTTCATCAAGTTTTTCATCTAGATTCTGGTAGAGAAGAAAGAAAAAAAAGGGAAGTACAAGGCCACAAAACAGAGAGAAGAAATAATGGGGAAAGGAGCGAGAATGAACCATTTGCATTTGAAACCCTTTTCTCATACATTTGAATTGAGAGCCCAAGTACGTCTATCAACTGCAGTCTCTACTTCTGCGTCATATCACAAAACTCTGGAAAAGACAAAATTGCCATTAAAGATGCACATCTTCAAAACTAAAGCAGGGGGTACATTAGTAAAGCAACAATGCCACCAATACAATGACGAAAAGACCATGAGTGAGGACAACTGGTCAAATAAGATAATGGGTATAAACGGAACAATAAAAATGGAAATGACTTAAAACCCATCTATTTGGACAACTGTCAAGAAATTAAGTATGGGTATTTGGGTAATATCCCTACCAGTTTGGGTTCTTATATTTATAGTAGATTTTGGCGCATGTTATAATTAATTATCATTTATATTCTATATTGCAATGTAACATTGAGAAAAGTTATTAAAGTGTTGTATTCTGGTTTTTCTATATAAGATGACAAATTTTTTATAGCTTTAAAGAAAAGAGGTCCTTGACCTCAAAATCAGCACTAGGAACTTACTTCACTCTTCATCACTTAAACATCACCCTCTACATGAGTTTGTGATGCTAGTAGAGTATAAGGATAACTTCAAAAGGTATTCCTAGTTAATGCATAACACTAGAACTAACTTATTATACCCTTCCTCCTCAGGGAAGACACAATCATATAACAAATCACAATATTCTAACATCACATACCATTCCATTTACCTCATAACCATCTCATTATAACCAATATCACATTTCCTTCCTAAATTCTTAGAAAATTCCTTCTCAATAGAAGACTTCAAGAAAATACAGACTCACCTAGTGAGATCACATACTCAACACTTGGAGTTTCACTCGCTCAATGACTATTGGTCTCATCACGCGAGCTCAGCACTGGAATAAATTTCATGAAAATTTGCCTAACGAGAACAAGCTCACTCAACGAGTTCTCATTCCTCTGACTCTCTATCAAACTTGAATTTAGCATTCACTCAGGAGGGTCTACTTGTCCAGTGAGTAGACTTCTCCTATCTCTCGGCCAAATTCAAAATTAGGTAGTCGCTCAATGGGAAAGGAACTCGTCTAGTAAGTCTGCATAATGCAAACATCAAAATCCTGCAATTTGAGACAATACCAGCCATAATATAGTTCACAACATTCTCCAAGGAACTCAATACCATACCCAAAATAGATTGAAACACTAAATTCATCCCAAAAGGGAATCAAATTCACAATTTATTATAAGATGCATATCCAACATCAAGTTCAACACATTTTACAACTTCCATACTCAACAAATCTTACATATAACCAAACCACTCAATTTCACACGAAAATTTCACTTCTTGACTCAAAAATCACAAAATCAAAGATACAACCAACAATTTAATGGGAAACAACATGCAAGTAATTAGAATATAGCTTCCCTCACCTTAATGACTACTCTTAAGCTCCACAACACTACTCCACAACATCCTTCCACAAAAAACCTATCTACACATAGGGAGATTGGATTAATGACCTAAGTACACCATTGGAATCATCAACATGTAAATGATCTCTTGGATCATAGTTGTGTTACATGCAACTCGACAAACCTTAGATAACATAAAAACACATATTTAACTCTAGAAAAGGAGGTAGAAGGAAACTTACTCTATTCACGATTTTAACAAAGTATAATTGTAGAATTCTCTATGATAATTTTAAAAATAGACTCTGATCGAAGAACAAATAAGATACGAGTGAGATATTTTAAAGATAAGATAAAAAAATTATAAAATACGTTTTCTAAAAAGATGGACAACTGTGTATACTAACTTTTTTTAACAGAAAACCTATTTATAATTTTGCCTACTACAATAAGAGGCTTTTATTTTAAGGGTCTCACAATTATGTCATTTGTTTATTAATTATTTAATTAATACTTTTTTATTTTCCGTTCATAATCCTTATTACTTTTTGAAATATACGACCTGCCTTATGATTCGTATAAGAAATCCATCGATTAAATTTTCATTATACTTTTTCTTTATCTCCTGACATAAAATATACAACCCATTCGTCTTTTTCTAATTAAGATATGTTTATAATCATCTTATTATTTAGTTATTATAAGCATCATCACTCAAATAACTTTTTTCCAATTTTTCGGATGCCACTTTTTCTCTAGTTTACTCAAATCTTTGTTACAGTTATTTTGTTTAATTCATTATCTATTAATTTTATTATTTAAAGATGTGAAGTTGATTGTAACTCTCGTAATTGTCACGGCAATCTATTTTTCCACTTATAATTTGCATATTAATGTGAAGTACTTTTATAATTTTATACACTATCATTCTATAAATAATTGATATAAAAGGAAAAAAGCAACTTACAGTATAAAAAATAATTTTTTATCATCAAGAAGATACATGTTTTAAATGGAATTGCAGTTAAGTTCTACTACTAAAATCAATTTGATCAGAAATAGTGTGAGTTTGGAAGAGTGAATAAGAATTAGAATTCTCTTTTAAATCTTTTGTCTTGTTCATCTACTTTATCTTTATAATACATTGGACATCGATTTTGATATTGTAAAATTTATTAGAAACCTTTTTAATGTACCAATGAGAACATTCAACTACATTGGCTACATACCCTGATTGTCTAGTATTCAGGAAATTCATACCTTATGATTAGTTTCAGCATGGACCCCTGGTTGGCCAAATGGCCCACAATCATGAACCATTTTTAATTCAAGAACATTTTTCTTAATGACATTAATGCATATAGGGTTGGGGGAACGAGAGTAATTCAAAGCATTAAAATCACATAGGTAATTGGATTTTTTACTGGTTTTCTTTGGAAAATACACGGATGATAATTAATTTTACAATTTTAAAATATACTAAAATTATCTTTAAAGTACCAACACAGTATGTTTTTAATGTTCAGTAAAGGACAACACAATAAACTTCAGCAGAGAAATCAGACTCGTAATCAAGGGTTTAATATGTTTTTTGTCCCTTGAATTTTAGTGAAAATTAGAATTAGTCTCTCTTCAAAACTTTAGTCTAATTTAGTTCTCCAACTTTAGATATGTGTGAATTTAGTTATTCTAACCAAATTTTGTTAAATTTATCTGATGTTTCAAACGTATTTCATGATAATTTATTAGTTAATATTGAAACGAAAATATGTCAAACAATGTTAACAATTCAATTATTATATGGAAAATTGTTTGAAACGTTAAATAAATTCAACAAAATTTGGTTAAAAGGAATAAATCTAAATATTTATAAAATTAGAGGACTATATTGGACTAAAGTTTCAAAAGAGAAACTAAATTGGACTAAATTAGGGTGTTTTTTGTTAAAAGAAATAAAAATATTAGTAATAAAATTAAGAGTTTAACATGATTTTTTTTTTATTGAATCCTGTTTGAAAAACTTTACTAGTTTAGCTGGGGTGAAACATAACATCGTGTGATACTTGGAAATTTTGGTAAGTTTGGTACTTCTATCCAGAAATTCTGCGTCTATCTTTGTGTTAATATGCTTACACTCATTTACTATATTGGCAAAAAAAGTGAAATAATTATTTTGAATTTTTTAAATGAGAAAATGTTTGGATTGAAAAGGAAAATAAAGATGAGAAAATGAGATTGATTAACATTTTATTGGAAAATTTATATTAGATGAGATGACTATTTTTTTATAATATTCTATTAATTATTATTTTATTATAATAAATAAATATGTGAATATTAATAAAAAAAAACACATAATTTAAAAATATAATCAATTATATCTTAATATATAATGTAGATATAAAAATATAATCAACATAACTGATTATATTATAATAATACATCATTAATTATCGTAAAAACATAATCAAACGAAAATCTTTGCTCTCACATAAAAGAGAGTTACGTGACTTTTTATTCTTAATTTTCACGTTTATTTTATTTTATTTTTCACATTCTTCGATCTTTCTCTCCGCACAACTGCGCCTTTCCTTCCATTGATCCAAAGAGAGTGTAAAGATAAATAGTTTCTGTTCCTCCCATCATCTCATATACAAAAACTGCACTCTTTGTTTGCCATAGCACTCTCCGTAGTCATTTGCTTATATAAAAAGTTATATCATTTTGTTTTGTTCATAAAAATTTGATCTAAACTAAAATTACTATTGAAAAACAAAAATGAAAAGACTCCCAGAAAAGGGTATTTAATATACATCTAATTGCCTGATTAGTGAAGAATCTGAATGCAGAAAAAATTCCCATTTCTTATTTATATGTTTCTATTCATTTATGATGTTTTTCCCTAGTTGGTTTTGGTAAGAATGAAACCTTCTGAAAGAGTTTTGTTTTTGTGTTCTGTCTTGGAACTGATAAGATAGACCAAAATCTTAGTTATTAATACATAACCCTCCTTAAACGATAAAAAAAACTATGAAACCTTACCTATGATGAGTAGTAGTGTAGGTATTTGTTCCATACCTGCAAATTATTGAAAGAAGGTGTTTCAGTCCCACGTGAGTGGTGAATGCAAAGGTTGAAACATTTGATGATGTCCGAAACATAAGGGGTAAAGAAGGAATGGCTTGTTTTGTTATGTTGCTGTTCCTTTTTCCGAAGCATAGTCAAAGACATACATCAAGTGCAGTAGAATTTTAGCAGCTCGGGAGCATGATTGAGTTTCAAAAACCTTTGAACAGTGGCAGTGCCTCACCAAATAAAGCATTTACCACATACCAAGTGCAGAGTGCACACGCCAATATTAAAGTCCTTAGATTTGATAATGACCTCATCCAGAATCTATGTTCTTCTCCCACAAGATATATAGATAAAAGCATGGCCAATTTCTTAACCCATAACTGCTCCGATCCATATTCAATACATCACCCTCCCCCTACAACCACTTCATTGCTTATTCAATGCATCAGACATGGTACATGCAAATTTTAGAAATCCTCTTTCATTTTTCCCTTCAACCATTCTGCATAATTAATTCATTTCACCCTGCACTCAACCCAACACCAAAGAGTAATGATGAACTGCGTAAGTGTGACCTATGGAGAAACTCAACTAGGATTTAAACCATTGCCGCACGCCAAGCTTCTCGCATGCTATTCGTTAGACTTTGCAATGTTTCATTACACACTCTTCCCCCAAAAGATCAAAAGCCGATTTTGTCAATGAAAAACGTCTCAAAATGTAAAAAGAAGAAAATTGTATTTAAATTGAGTCCGACTTGACTCTAAACAATGTATAAGAAGAATTTGAAGTAGTATCAGGACTGATTGTTGCTGAATGCAAGGTTATTATCAGATAAGGAAGTTGAGTAGGAGTTTTGTGAGTCGGGCACAGAGGCTAATGAATAAGTTGTGAATTTGATGTCCTTGATGGGTAGTTAATGTTAGGCTTTGAAATTGTTGGAGTGTAGGGTGTGTTAATTAAAGAGCTAAGAACTTAGGGAAGAAAAGGTAAGAGTCTATTAGGTGTAGGGAATGATACGAAGCTAGGGAAGCTCCGAACTTTCTCTAAAACTCACACATGCCATGCCATGCCATACTCAAAAACTTGCGGCCAACACGCAAAGCCTACGTGCACTCATACATTATTCTTCTCTATCTCCCTTCTTTGCAAACCAAAAGGGTAACCCTACATGGGGGTGCCCCTTATGGATGCATGTGGGCCCCACCACTCTCTCTGCTCCAGTGAACCTCAAATGAACAAAGGGGTTCCTCACTTTTTTATGAAATCAAGGCAGACAACACTCCAATGGCCTTTCCTTCGATATCCCCTTCTTTGAATTTCTGTGTATACACTGCCACACTTGTTTTTCTTTTTCCTCATTTTCATCTCCACTCCAAATCACATTCACTTCTGTCATAATCACTACTACTAATCTTTTCATAACATGCAATAATACAAAGCTTTTACTTTTCCACAGAAAAATGTTGTCAGTTCTTTCGTACAAATTCAAAATTTTCATTCACATGTCACATGAATATTAAGTACGACTATAAACATGTAATGCTATGTTACGTCCAAAGTAGGATTGAATCACCTTCTTATGTCTTTCACATTCCCTTGTTGCTCCTGCCACGTTGCATACATAAACCTCTTCTGTCTCCCCCCCCCCCCCCCCCCCCCTCTCTCTCTCTCTCTCACACACACACACACACATGCACTCAAGTTGCTACTTATAAATACCGAGCCTCCACCACCACCCTTTCATACTCACTCAAGGTGTGCAGTGATTTTCGTTCACTGGGTGAGAAGCTCCTTGTTGGAGAAGCAGGGCACGTGCAAGTGTGCAATTCTTGACTCTCCTAAACGCCATGGAACCAATTTGCACGTGCTCCCCTTCTCCAACACGACTTCCTCACCCTCCCTTGCTCCTCTTTCTCTGTCACTCAACAGAACCTACCACCACTGTGAGGTAATTGCTTTCCTTCTGTCTTCTTTGTTATTATCCCACGTAAATTCAGTTCCAAATTCACATCATGATTCTTGTTGTTGTTGGAAAGAGTGTGAAGGATATCAATGCTACACTGTGATCTCAATAAAGGAAAGATTAGTTACCGTTTTATCTTACTATGAACAGTAATTTCGTTACATCACCAAGTTATCTAGAAAGTGTAACTCTGGATGTTTAAGCAAGAATAAGAACACATATTTTTCATGCTCTAAAGGGTGTGAATTAGTTTATAGCTTGAAATTGGATGCATATTTTCCGCGCTTGTAAGCATTTTCTGAAGTTGATCATATAGATTTGGTTGATTCAGCATTGTTGAGTCTGTGAGTGAAACTTAACAGGAAAATGTAACTGCTGAGGTAGCTGACATAACAGCGGGGCCATGGAGGATGAGGTTGTTTTGAGTGTAATAGAGGAAAGTTATAATTTGCAAGGCTTGTAGTGTAATCCGAAATGATGAAACATGTTAATGACTCGGTGGTACGACAGTCTAGCTGTACAAATATTTTCGCTGTCAAAGAATCTTTATCATTTATTTAGGCTTATGGTTTGGTTTGTTTGGAAGATCTTAAACCATGCATGAAAAATTTCATAAGAATGAAGAGTTAAAATAATAAGTAATCACTATTTGGTGTGACAAAAGATTGAAATAGTATGAAGAACAAGTAGGGGTAAGTAGGGGCAGGTAAGTGGATGGTTCGACCAGTTTAAGATTTGGTGAGTCTTTTCGATTAAATTGTATTAAAGAAATGTTTTTTCTTTTATTATCTACCGTCAAGTGTAAGAAAGATGGTTAATTAGGAGTGGGTCAACTGTTCTGTCTTGTGCCTGCACTATTCATTTGCAGGAAAATTCTTCTGGAAAAACAACATGGCTACAAGGTTCGGAAACCACAGTTCTGACTGGAGATTACGATGATTTCTTACCGTTATGTGAAAATGTAAATGTACAGTGCCATTTCTCTCTACAAATACGTGAAATAAATTAAAAATAAGAAGACGAGTGTAGGAAAATATAAATGGGCATTGAAAACAGATAAAATATTCATGACAAAGATTTATTTATTTTGATCTGTTTCTAATACTCGTAATCTAAAATAACAATTTTGTAAATGCATTAAAATATTAAAAAAAAGTTATAATTTTAATTGATAACTAGTTGTTAATGTTAACTTGAGCATCACGACTAAGTCCTTTCCATATTTATATCTCATCTTTCTCACATCTTTATGCTTATGCTGAAATATGAAAATATCCTTAATTTTTTTTTTAAACAATTTCTATGTGTTATAAAGACTACCATATCAATAATACACTTTGTATTTTTATATTTTCACCTCAAAATCATCACTAACGTGAGATTTAACCAAAGATTATTTCAGAACTATTTTGTAATTCACTAAGAAATGCATTCATATGAGAAAAAAAGATTATATTTTTCTAATATGCTTTTGGTTTTTCAATCTGGAACAAGTTTAGAGAGATTTAGTGTATCAGATTTATAAGATATTTGAAATATACAGTCGAAAAATGCATTTCAAACTATAAGAATTAGTCTAGGCATATGTAGACATCTCCCACCAACAAACCTTTAGAGTGAGTTTGGATAGAGTATTTTAATGAAGCAATTCATTTTTTTAAGAATTTAGATTTCTTTGTAATGAAATGCTTTGTTTGGATAGAGAAATTAAAAAGCATTTTAAATGCAAGCATTTTTTTGAAGGATTTCAATTAGCTAAATTAGTAGAAATTCAAATACCCTCAAAATAGGTGGAATTTGAAATTCTTCTCACTCAACCTCACATTCTAGACGATCCGGACGGGCACGACGACTCGGACGTACCCGACAACCCGGACGAGACCGACGACCCAAACGAGACCGACGACCCGAACGTGCCCGACAACCCGGACGGGCCCGACAACCTGGACGTGCCCGACAACCCGGACGGGCCAGACGACCTAGACGGTCACGACGACCTGGACGGGCCGGACAACCCGGACATGCCTGATGACCTAGACGGGCCCGACGAACCGGACGAGCCCGACGACCCAAACGACCCGATGACCCAGACAGGTCTGACGACCCAAACGGGCCCGACAACCCATACATGTTTGACGACCCAAATGGGCCCGACGACCCAAACAGGCTCGATGACCCGGACGAGCTTGACCAAGACGGGCCTGATGACCCGATCGGTCCCGATGATCCAAACAGGCCCGACGGTCCCGATGATTCGGATGGAACTGACGATTTGAATGGGCCCGTAAAGTTGTCAGGCTCGTCTAGGTCGTCGGGCCTGTCTGGATCGTCGAACGTATCCAAGTCGTTGGGCCCATCCGAGTTGTCGGGCCCGTTTGGATCCTTGGGCCCATCCTAGTCGTCGAACCCATTTAGGTCTTCGGGCTCGACTGGGTGTACGGGCCCATCCGGGTCGTCGAACTCTTCCGGGTATTCGGCCTCGTCCGGATTGTCGGGCTCGTCCAGGTCGTCGGGCCCGTTCGAGTTGTCGGACCCGTCTGGAGCATTGGGCCAATGACCTAGACGGGTTGGACCGGGCCATATTGACGAACTTGACGGCACAATCATGCAGTATGGGCCGTCAAGCCTCTAGATCATCGGGCCACCCAGCCTGTCTTGGCTTCCCAATCGGTCCAGCTCAGGTGGGTCGTCGGGTCTAACCAATCCGGTTGCGTAGTTGGGTCTGTCCGACCCATCTGGGTTGTCGAGCATGTTTCCAAATTTATCATGAACTCAAAATATAATTAAGCGTAAAATAAATAGTTAAAATTAAATTTTATCTCACAATAAATTCATTTTTTTTTCAAACAAAAAATTGAAATGTCAGGTATTTTAATTTCCTTATCCAAACAAGTTATTTAAAAAATGAATGGAATTTAATTACAAGCAATTCAAATAGAAAGCATTTCAATTTCTAAGCATTGTTGAAATGCTCCATCCAAACACAAGGTTATGGTGTGTTTGGACGGGGCAATTCAAGAGGGTGATTCATTTATTTGGAGAATTTGAAATTCTTTGCAATGAAATTCTTTGTTTGGATAAAGAAATTAAAAAGAATTTAAAATGCATGCAGTTTTTTGAAGTATTTCAATTAGCTAAATTAGAAGAAATTCAAATGCTCTAAAAAAATGTGGAATTTGAAATTCTTCTTACTTAACCTCACACTTTGGATTCAACCCCAAATAGACCCGGCAAACCCGACAACCATGACAGGTTGGGTTGGCCAGATGATCCTGGCGGATCGGACTGACCTGATGACACAAACGGGTCGAGTAAGCCCGACGACCCACACGGGTTTGGCGAGCCAAATGTCCTAGAGGTGTCGGGCGGGCCTGATGACTCAAATGTATCGGGCAGGCCCAATGACCTGACCGACTCGTTGACCCGACAAGCCTGACCGACCTGTTTCCAAATTTATCATGAATTCAAAACATAATTAAGCCTAAAATAAATATTGATAAAATGAAATTTTATCTCACAAGAAATTCAATTATTTTATGCAAACAAGAAATTGAAATGTAAGGTATTTTAATATCTTTATCCAAACAAGTTATTTAGAAAAGAAAGGAAATTTAATTGCAAGCAATTCAAATATAATGCATTTCAATTTCTTAGTATTGTTGAAATGCTTCATCCAAACACAATATTATCGAGTTTCAATTACTCTCAATTTCTCCCAGTTCGAAAACTAAATTGTATTCAATTAAATACCACAATCCATGTCACAAGTAAATATACAGTCACATCAGTGCACAATACACGTTATCGGAAAAATGACACGTATATACTGCTATTATCAATTTGAACAGAGTTAAGTAAAAAGACTTTATTGAATAATATTTTTGAAATTTAAAATTAAATTAAACAAACAAATTAAAAGTAGGATCAAATTAAAAAAACTAAAAAAAATCAAATGACTATTTAAACCTAATAATATATACTTTTATTAATAATAAAATAAATAATTATAATAATATCTCAATAATATAAGCTACAGATTTAAGAAAGTTTTGATCTTAAATGTTAACATTTTATGGAAAATAAAAATAATTTAAATTATCTTTATTTAGTATAAATAAATAATGGGTTAGGTCTTTCAAAAAATATTTTCGAGATATATTTGACACACATAAATCGAGTAATTTCATATAGAAAATAGAGCATTATTTTCTGTCTGAAATGTAAGACAATGTATTTGTAGATATTCTTTCTATATATAAGTTTTTTTTTTTCTTACATGATATATTTGAACTTTTATTTATTCTTAACCAACCTATCAAAAACTTGTTCATAAATAGTTTAAATTTTTTTTTCATATAACTCTTGCGCAAATTATATGAAACATTTATTTGGACTTTGATTTATTTTTAATTAAGCTATCAAAATCTTGTTTGTAAATAGTTTTCATTTATTTTTCAAATAGCTCTTACACAAATTATATGAAAATGCTTATAATAAAAAATGTATTATTTAATACGGGTTTATATTCAGATTTAATTTTATTATAAATTTTATATTTTTAAACCGCCATAACCTATACTTTATTTTTTTTGTTTTAAAATTTCAAAATATTTATATTTCTAATATGTGATTATAATTACACTTTATTTCCTAGTTACAGCTTCTTATTTTTAAGAATGACTTAAATATACATTTGGTTCCTATTTTTGTTATTTTTATTTAATTTGGTCACCATTTTCGTTTTTGTGTTTAATTATGTTTTCATTTTTGTCAAATTTTGGTCAATTTGATTTTTTCATTAACTTTGTTTAAATAGTTAACATTTGTGAACATTACATGTCATGTGTCACCTCCTGATTTTTTTGATTTTTTTTAATTTTTAAAAAATTCTTAAAATTTTTTTAATTTAAAAAAAAATTTCCACGTGTCAAGTCACAATTGTGCCACATGTCAATGCCAGTGCCACATGTCAGTTTGTGGTTGTATTATTTCTTTTTATTCAATTTAGTCCCGATATTCGTTATTTTTGTTCAACTAAGTTCCTATATTTGTTATTTTTGTTTAATTTAGTCCTAAATTTTGTTAAAACGGAACAATTTAATTTTTAAGATTGACATTATTATTAGTTATTTTTGAAATTCAATTATAAATTATTATATTTAATTATAAATTGAATATAATTATTATATTAAATTGTTAAATAGAATATAATTATTTAAATATTATTAAAATTTAAAAAATATACATTAATATTTGTAAAATTAACATTTAACTAAAATTTGACGAAAATAAGAACTTAATTAAATACAAAACGAAAAAGATGACCAAATTTAATAAAGATAACGAAAATAAGGACCAAACATATATTTAAACCTTTAAAAAATTATCTCAAAAAAAATTATAATCGTTGAATTTTTTTTACTATTGTCTAAAATGCCTATGAGAGAACTAGCAAATAATTGTTTTTTTTTTAAATGAACCAAACTGAATTGCACATTGTGTACATGTTTAGTTAAAGAAAAGCTAAAATAAAATCTTATACTCGATACATTAATCATCAGAAAATTATATAATAATATATAATAATATATAATAATATACAATATATATATATATATATATATATATATATTATTTTTTTTTTTTATAATT
>Ga0209589_1004268_pt1 | contig 24778 bp, 28 predicted proteins | sample CowpeawhiteBW_FD_187525 | JGI IMG/M metagenome (GOLD analysis project Ga0209589, IMG submission 187525) | Root nodule microbial communities of legume samples collected from California USA - Cow pea white BW (SPAdes) (version 2) | ecosystem: Host-associated > Plants > Roots > Nodule | place: USA...
GGCCAAATGGGAACGAAGAGCAAGTGGGACGAATCTCAAAACGCTGCAAATGGGGATGAAAACGGAAAATAATCGGTTCAAAACGCGTAAAATCAACCCATAATTAAACCCCAACAAGTTTGATGGCCAAAACCTTTCGAAACTCACCTGGAGGGGGTCGGAAATGGCGTCGCCGGCGGGAACTCTCGCGAAAACGATGAACAGCGCGAGGGTTTCTGCGTTTCGCGCAGAGATAAAGCAAAACTTAACGTCGGGGGTGTTATGCCCGACGTTAAGTGACGTCGGGGGTGGGAGGGGCCGACGTTAAGTGACGTCTGGCGCGCTCTGGTCCGACGTCCCTTGACGTCTGTCGAGCTGGGGGCCGACGTCCTTTTTTGAGTGACGTCGGGGCATTTTTGAACAGACGTTAAGTAACGTCTGACGTGGAGCGGGCAGACGTTAAAAATGTCTCATTATTTACAAAAATGCCACCGCGCATTTTTAACGTTGGGCTTTTTTTAGGCAGACGTTATTGGAGTGACGTTAAAGGCCTTTTTTGTGTTAGTGTACTTCATAACTATTTAGAGGGAGAATAAAATTGATGTGTGATATACATGTGATGTGTGATATACATGTGATGTGATAAGAGAAGAAAGAAAAAATTAAAAAGTCAAGCCACCGATTCTGTCCTGAATACCAACCATTTCAACTCCTCATCTACGACAGCTCATTAGATTGGGTTTCTCAGACAATATGTAGAATTGTGTTAAACAATGCAAACCAACTTTGTGAATTAAAATGGCATTAACTTCTTCTACTCTGACATATTTGACTTCATTCCTTTGCGTGTGTATGTTTTGTGTTAATGCAGTCACCTACAAAGAAATTTTGCAAATAGGACAGCCACTGGGAACCTCAGACTCGGTTGTTTCTAATAGCTTACTGAATCAGATAGGAGTGCCAAAGTGAAGAAGGAAGTCAAATTGCCTTTATTCAGTTTCGAGAGTGTTGCAGCTGCAACTAATAATTTCTCTGATGCAAATAAACTTGGTGAGGGTGGTTTTGGACCTGTTTACAAGGCATGCTCAAAAACTCTTGTTGACAACTTTTTTTAGTGCAAATAATCTATCTTCTCGATATAAATAGCTTTCACAATGTTGTTCAATCGCAAGTGATTATATATGATGTTGGGTTCTATATAATAAAAAGCAGGAGAACACAATAAAAAATTTAAAGAAATCACTTTTATTCATACTAAAGTTCATCGAAAATACAGGGGACATTATTTAATGAGGATGAGGTTGCCGTGAAAAGACTGTCACGGAGATCTGGTCAAGGATGGGAAGAGTTGAGAAATGAAGCCTTGTTAATTGCAAAAATCCAACACAACAACCTTGTTAGGCTTCTTGGTTGCTGCATTGATCGAAATGAAAAAAATGCTGATTTATGAATTTATGCCTAATAAAAGCATGGATCTTTTCCTTTTTGGTTTGTATCCTACAGTCTCTGAACTCTCTTAAATATATGCTCCCATCTCCTAAACTTTCACTTTGGTCGTGACATCTTTAATGATGTATAGCAGATGCAACGAAGAAACGGATGCTAGATTGGGGAACAAGAGTGAAAATAATCGGTGGGATTGCCCAAGGAATTCTTTATCTTCATCAGTATTCCAGGTTCAGAATCATTCATCGAGATCTAAAAGCTAGCACCATATTGTTGAACAACAATATGAATCCCAAAATATCAGATTTTGGAATGGCAAAAATATTTGGTCAGAATGAACTTCAAGCAAATACAAACCGAGTAGTTGGAACATAGTAAGTCAATTAACCACAACCAGTGATTTTCTTCAAATGATCAACAATCTACTAACTAATCTAGCTTATACTCAGTGGTTACATGGCTCCTGAATATACTATAGAAGGTCTTTTCTCAGTAAAATCGGACATGTTTAGTTTTGGGGTCCTTTTGTTGGAGATTGTAAGTGGCAAGAAGAATACTGGCTTTTATCAAACGAGATCCTTCAATCTTCTTGGATATGTGAGTTTCTCGATTTCATCCATTTATTCTTAATTTGCATGTTCACATTCAAATTGATTTCATTATTTGTTCATGTTTTAAGCCTTTTTTACAAAGTGTTTTGGGAGGATACCATAAACCAACATTGATTGTTCCTTTCAGATACTTTAAAATTCTTTTTGCAACTTTTAGGTATGACTCCTTTGGATTTGCTTGGAACCTTGCACATAAGTACACATTAAACTGGATATCTGGCCTATTTGTTGAAAGATAGAACAAAGAACCAATCAACCCTCTGTATTTGGTTGAATCCACTGGTTGGCCAGCCTCATGTGCATCCATAAGACAATTTGTAGCAATTGGAGTGACAACTTCCTTGCAATCCTCCATTTTGAACTTTTTCAACAAGTCAAAAGAGTATTTTGATTGGCTTAAAACTGTTCCATGCTTGAGTTGCTTGACTTGCAGCCCTAGAAATTAGGTAAGCTCACCCATCATGGACATCTCAAATTCTTCCTGCATAGCTGCAACAAACTCTTCACACAAGATGTTATTATTGAAATAAAGATGATATCATCAACATACACTTGAATAAGTATTACATCACTTTCATGTTTTCTAGTGAAGAGTGTTTTATCTACTACATCTCTAGCATAGCCTTTTGATAAAAGAAAGTTGTTTAGTCTTCCATACCACTGTCGTGGTGCTTGTTTCAAAACATACAAGGTCTTTTTCAATTTGAAAACATGGTTAGGATAGAGATGATCCTCAAAGCTAGAAGGTTGTGATACATACACTTCTTCATTTAAGAATTCATTCAAGAATGCACTTTTCACATCCATTTGATGCAATTTAAAGTTACACATGCAAGCATATGCTAAGAGTAATCTAACAACTTCTAGCCTAGCTATAGGTGCATATGTTTGATCAAAATCAATGTCTTCTCTTGATTATACCCTTTAGCAACTAGTCTAGCTTTGTTTCTTACTATATTACCATCTTCATCCATTTTGTTTCTAAAAACCCATTTAGTTCCAATTATATTTATGTCATCACTTTTAGGAACTAGAAACCACACATCATTTCTTGTGAATTGATTGAGTTCATCTTTCATAGCAACAATCCAATTATTACCATTTAAAGCATCATTCACAGTTTTAGGTTCAATTTGAGATACAAAAGCAACATGTTCACAAAATACAAGTCTGCGTCTAGTGGATACTCCCTGTTTAATATCACCAATAATGTTGTCCTTTGATAGTCCTTTAGGCTCGATCAAATCCTTAGGTAAGTTGTTGTTTGTAGCTTTTTCAGTCGGTTGTTTTTTCTTTTCAGTCGATTGATTTTCTACAATAGAATGCTTTTCTGTAACAAAATTATTTTCCTATAGTAGATCATCTTCATTTGCGTTCTTTGACAATTGATCTTGCAACTTTGGGTTAGTTTCATCAAATACAACATGCATGGACTCTTGAATAGTCATTAGTCTTTTGTTATAAACCCTATATGCATGGCTTTGTATATCATAACCTAGAAAATACCTTCATCCGCTTTGGCATCAAATACTTTTAGGTGGCTTAAAACATGCCTTCTCCCTTTGTTGTTATCTTCATAGGTCACAAATCCTTTCTTCTTCAACTCCAACTTAGCAAATTTGGTCTTGTCACCTATCATATGTCTCGAACAACCACTATCAAGGTACCACAAATCTTTCTTATCACTTTTTATGACCTGCAAAACAAATTTGTATTGCTTGGTACCCTTTGATATGTTTGGTCCATCATGGTTACACCTTTCTAGATCCTTTTGGGATCCATTTCATAACCCTTTTAGGAACATCATACTTTCTAGCATAGCAATTCTTAATAACATGACCTTTCTTCATACAATAGTTGCAGGAAATGAATGACATATCATTTGGCTTATTTTTTGAAAAGAAACTAGAGAACTTCTTGGTTTTGTTTTTGAAAGTAGGATTGTAACCAAGTCCAACTTTCCCAAACACACAATTTTGAGAACCAATAACAGCTTCTACGTTTGCTTCCCCTCTTGTGAACTTAGCACAGGTTTTCAAAAGGTATTTCACTTGATTTTTTAAAAGTTTGCAGTTTTCACAAGGTTTTTCAACCGGCTGATTTCCAGAACAATCGATTGAATTACTACAAATAATTTCCAAATGCTCAAAATCAATTTTTAAATCGACTATTTCTTTTTCCATTTGACTGACTCTGTTTTCCAACTAGTTGTTTAAGCCTTTCAATCAATTACTTAACATAGAAATCTTGTTAGCCTCATTATATAACTCTTCAAAATCATGCAACAATTGATTATAGTCATTTTTGTCTAGTGAATTTACTTGACTTGGTGAGGATGATTCAAAACCAGCCATTAGGCACAAATTAGCTTCCTCACTCTAATCTTGTGAAGAGCTACTTGTTGAATCATCATTGTCCTCCTATGCTATATATGCACATCTCTCCTTTGGTTTCTTCTCTTTTTTCCAGTCAAAACTATTCTCCTTTTCTTTGTTAACATTTGGACATTCAATCTTGATATGTCCTTACTTTCCACAATTATAACAAATGAAATTAGAAGAATTTGACTCATTTCGTTTGGAAGTGTACCTCTTGAAATTACCTTTGCTACCTTTCTCTTTTAAATACTTTCCAAACGTTTTGGTAGGAAGATTCAAGTTATCACTATCACTTGATTTAACCACCTCATCCTCAGGCTCATCATTCTTCTTGGTGCTAGTCTTCAAAGTTATGTTCCTTACCTTTTTCTCACTAGACTCTAGCTCATTTAGCCTTTGCATCTCAATTTCATGCTCCCTTAGCTTGCCAAACAATGCAGCTGTAGTCAATGTAGATAGGTCTCTTGTTTTTGAGATAGTTGTGACCTTTTGTTGTCAAGATCTATCAAGACACTTCAACACCTTTATATTTAACTCCTCTTTGTCAAATTCCTTACCCAAGCCTATGAGATGGTTGACTATGTGAGTGAATCTCTTTTGTACTTCCACTATAGACTCCCCTTGTAGCATCTTGAATAGCTCATACTCTTGAATCAAGGCATGTTTCCTTGCTCTCTTCACGTCATTAGTTCCTTCATGAGTTACTTCAAGCACCTCCTGCATTTCCTTGGAACTCTTGCTTTGGGAAACATGAAAAAACTCATCCATGTTTAGAGATGACGTAAAGATATTCTTAGCATTGCAATCATATTGAGCTCTTATACTCTCTTCCTCTGTCCATTGAGTCCAAGGCTTATCAACTTGCACATTTGCAACAATATAATTAGGAGTGTAGGGTCCATTTATGATTGCATCCCATATCCCTTGATCTATTGATTCAATAAAGATTTTTATCCTAATTTTCCAAAATTGGTAATTAATACCAATAGACATAAGGGGTTTATGAACAGAGGCACCTTAAGCAAAGGGGAGCTTGTTTTCAGCCATTTTAAGTAGTTCAAAAACATATTTAGGATCTTACTTAAGCAAATTTCAAGTACCTAGCTCTAGATACCAATTGTAAGTTTTGAAATGGTTGAAATGCCAAGAAGGGGAGGGGGGTTGAATTGGCTATTTAAAAAATAAGGTGACTTTTAAAATTCTAAAATAGTTTTTAATTGAATTAAATTAACCACCAAGTGTGGATGCAAACACTCATGGATTAATAACTTTCAATTGATCAAAAACAAAGTTAGCTGATTGATTTCATTGAACATATACAGACAGAACCAATACTAATAGAAATAGTCGATTACAACACAAAAACAATCGACTTAAAAACTGGTAAAAGTGTAGAAATGTGAATTCGTGATTTAAAGCAAGATCAATGTGAAAAATCAGTCAAGATAGGTTTCAATGAGTTATACAAACATGATCAATGCTGCACATAACACCAAATCTCACAAGAATGTTAAAAAGATGGTTTAGATCACAATTCTCTAAACTTTAAATTGAAATGCAAGAGAGAAGGGTAAGAGAGAAGAGTAATGCATAAGATTTTTATACTGATTCACTCAAACCTGAGCTACATCTAGTTAGTCAAGGCAACTTGAACCTGACATTGCATTATTTCAAAAGATTTACAAAGTTTACACCCTTACACTCTTAAAATATGCAAAAACACACACAAAGACTATTGAATAGAGATCGCAAATAAACCCGCCCCCATGGGTATTGCCCGAACCCGTCCTCGTTTTGACAAGGAATCCCCGCATTGACTGGGTATGGGTATGGGTATGGGGAATCCCCGACTTTTTTCATTGGGTATGGGGATGGAGATGAGGATGTACATATCCTCGCCATAGTACCCGTCATCGCCATATCTCTGTTCCGTTTAAATTATTAAAATATTCACAATTAATTAAGTAACCCTATATATATATATATATATATATATATACTTTCTATTTTTTTTTCTAATTATTTTTTTTGTCATTAAACTTATTTGTATCTCTATTATATTTTTCAAATTATCATAACCTTTATGTAATTATGTTAAAGTAATGTATGTCAATTAAAAAAATTTATGTCTCACATTTGAATATTTATATTATTTTTTAATATTTTTATTTATTGTATATTTTTCTTTCACATGAGAATATTTAATACTCCCAATTTAAGAATTTAATAACATAAACATTTCATTTAATAGATAATATAAAAAAATATCTTTACTTATTATTAATAATTTTTGTTTCATTTGAAGAACTCTTTTGTTTCACTAAAACAATTTTCGTTAACCATTGAGTATATATGTTGATATTTGAAAAGTTTTCTTAGATCTTTAAGGTATTCTTCATCTTATCATACTCTTAATTATACATTTGTTTTCCTTTGTGAGATTTCTTTCAATAGTCTCTCAAATTATTTCTAAGACACGCATTTGTTAATTTTTTTAATATTTTTATTTGTTGCTTATTTTCATCATGTAGAATATTATTTTGATATATTTTATCTAATTATTTTTTATTTTCTAACTCATTATCAATCATACTATAATCTTTTCACTATAATTGTATAAATAACTTTTATTTACTCTAATATAAAAAATTTATGTAATTTCCTTGAATATTTTTACCATTCAACATACACTACAAAAAACATGTAAATAGCGAAAGTTAATTTTGTATTTTGCATCGTTTTTAACCGTCATATTTTACTGGAGCGACGATTTCCAAAAATGTCGTAATTATTGCCGTTACAAAGTATAATATGACGATTTTAGATGAACCGCCGCAACAACCGTCATTTTATACTATGTAATACAATGACATTTTGAAGAGGTAAATAACGTAACTTATAACTAACGTAATATTTTTACTAAAATACAAATTTAATAAAAAAAATGATGCTTAGAACTGACATCATCATCATTATATTATAACATTTTTAATTATCACTGTTATAATTAATTCTCAAATAAATTATGTCATTATCAAGTGTTTTAATTTAATATTTAATTATTTATTATGTTTCAGTAGCATTTATATTTTCATAATTCAATAAAATTAATTTTTGATGATAATTTAAAGTATATAAAAAATTATAACACTAAAAATAGAAATTAACAAACAAATTGGATACTAATGTAAAGTATATCTTACTAATAAATGGATAAACCTCATTCTTAATTTATGTAAATGTAAATGTAAAAAAAAAACACATCAAATCTCTTGATAAAGTGATCTTCATAAAGCTTAAAGCTTCTAAACTCTTGAAAGACGTTCGAAATCAACTTGAAGGACATATTACTAAGGAGCAAGTAATTGACACATGAAGGCTCCATCTTAATCTGATGCTTTCTTCAAAAGGTAGAGGAAGTTCCTTGGAGTAACTTTCCGAAAGTTTAACGTAAAAAACAATGCTCATTCCTTCACCATCAGTTTCTCCTAAAAAAGTGTACCAAGATATAGTGAACCTAAATTCTACAAAACAAAAAAGTATAAGAATATGCAGTAACAATTTTATATATTTCTCTATTGTTGAAATACAATATTAATGAAAAAGTTTAATGTAGTGAGATGTACACTTTCAATTAAATCCACATAAGATGTACCCTTAGTTCAAGCTTAAGCTCTGTTGCATTCCTTAGTACCTCATTTATATGTATACAAGTTCTTAACTAAAATATTGAAACCATGTGAAAAAAGAAGAAGAAGAAATGAAGCAATAAATAACAATAAATCCATACTTACAAAATAACAACCTGTAAGATTGTTTATACTTGAAGGGATGAGAAATGTTCCAACCCATGGAAATGCTTTGACTAGTCTTGGATTTTTTATTGGATTCGAAGAAACCTCCTAAAAGGTGTTGCATTAAGCAAAGACACTTTTACTAAATGAGGCTTACAAGCTGCAAAATACAATGTAACCAATTCTGTTAGTGAGTTTCCACGAAATAGAGAAGTATATGAAACATTTAAATAATGATTGTTCACGACTTTCTTATTAGCAATCTAGCATATGAACCAAATTTTTGAAACAAAATAATTCAATGGTAGTGGTAATATTTTTATTGTCATGGCAGTATTGGTGCGACCTCATAACAACTTTGGATATTGGAGGATGACCAAATGGTGCATCCTCAAGCGCAAGAAATATCACAACAATAATGCAAATAGTGTCTCGATAAAACAAACTAGACTCAAATAGCTAAAAAAAAGGAATATTAACAAACAATTCATGTGTGAATGATCACAACTCGTTTCTTTCTCTCCTTCTTCATACTTCTTCAATTTACCACTTTTGCATCTTCTTTTAACGAAAATCTAATTTAGAAGAATAGAAGAAGTATGTGATTATAGATAAAGAAGAAGAAAAAAAAAAACAAAACCCCATAAAAGAGGAATAAAGAGATAGAGAGACAGGAACCTCCAAATTGCGGGCGCTCCTCAGCATTGGCTTTACAGGTGTGGGTGAGTTGCTTCTCTTCCAAAGGAGTCCTCCAAAGTCATACTTCTCACGATCTCCATCACAATGCACCGCCCATCTATCTCACTTTGTTCCTTTGATTCCAAATCACGTTTTGTAGTGATAATCTATGAAAACCCCAAATCAATTACCAAATTTTCAAGAGTAAAACTCTAAATGGTTTCCCACTTTTCTCAACAATGAAACCCTAAATATATTCTCGTTCCCCACCATTCTACTACAAAATAAAAAGGAAAGATGAAAACTACCTACAATTCACGCTCAACAGAGAGGAAGGCGCAATGAAGCTAAACTTTGGAGATGAACATAGAAGTTGAATGATAGTGTTGGAGAGATTTCATATACCTAAAACTGGAAGAGGAATTGCGCTTGTGCATGGGCGAAGAAGAGGAAGGTGTGTGTTGCGTGGAAGAAGATAGGGCGACAACCTTAGTGATAAGCGACATTGTGTCTGCCTTGGTACTGGTGTACACTATGCAGGTTGAAGATGAAAATGGAAAAAAACCTTTGAGTGTTCTCTTTTGGAGAAGATGAAGGTAATGAATATAGGGTTTGGTCTAATTCAATGTTTAGTAGAAGGGGGAAAATGAAATTTTGGAACAAGAGTAAGAGTGGAGGGCCAAAAGATTGAAGTTTGGATTTAAAATTTAGGGGATAGTAAAATTTGTTTATAATATTTATTTAAAATATGACAACTAAAATCGTCGTATGTTGAATGTAAAATATGACGGTTCAAAAGATGATAGTTATCGTCATATTTTATATGTAAAATATGACAGTTCAAAAATTATCGTATTATTATGTAAAAAGTGACGATTTTAAATAACTGTCATATTAAAATCGTCACAATTTACACGATTTTTTGTAGTGATATATTGGAGTTCAAAAGATACAAGATCTAAGTCAAAATTTTATTATTATGTTTATTATTTGTTCTTTGCGTCATTTTGATCAAGTGATATATTATAACTTTTATTAGTGTATAAAAAAGAGATTCATTAGAATTTAAAAAATTGAAGTTAATAAACATTTAAAATATATTTTAATTTGAATATTTGTTTTTCTTTTATATTTTTTCAAAATATTTTTAAATTTTATCAACTAGGTTTTATTAATGTTTGCAAATTTAATAAATGTTTTGGTTCTCATGAAATTTTATTTGGTATTCTAATCTAAAATGTAAACAATTATAATTTATTTAAAAGTATTTGATATCGAAGAAACAATCATCCTCCTAATATTGAATATTTGATAATATTGTGTTGCCTTTACCGTAATTTTTATTGTTTTATAAAAATTAATTAAAATTAATATTGAAGTAGTAAAACGGGTATGAGTATGGGTACGAGATTATACCCGTTACCCGGTGGGGATGAGGATGAGACAAAAGTTTAATACCCATTAGGTTTGGGTTTGGGGATGAGGATACATTTTTTTTACGGGATGGGTATGGGATAACGAAACCCGTCCTCCCCCCGTCCCGTTGCCATCCCTACTCTTGAATCACACAAGAATCAAACCAGCACAGCAAGACACCTCTTGCAGACCTGGAAGACCACTAGGCATAACCAAAAAGCTTGAGAAAGATGAAACCTCAGTTGTAGCACAACCCTGCCTACCCCAACCACCTTCTCCAACTTTCAAAACCCAAGCAAAATGCTCCAAGAATGATCCAAGATCAATCTTCACCAGCTGGACTTTGTATGAAAACGAAAGAGAGAGAGTTCCGCAATTTCTAGAATGATTTCACGCTAAATAATGGTCTTCTTACCTCTCTTTCGAAAAATACAACTCTTATAGTAAAACTGTTACGAAATTCAATAGGTTAATTTTCAAATCAATCCGTTGATTTCACTTAAGATAAGTGAAATCAGTCGATTACAAAATAAATCCACTGATTAAATAAGTTTCGGTTAAGACTACTGCAAATAACCTTTTAATATGTTGAAAATTCATTCAACAGATTAAAATACACCATTAAACTTGTTGAAAAACATTTCAATAGATTAAAAGACACAACAAAGACCCTATATCTTCACAAGTAACATCAAATCTCTATATCTTCATCAATGTAAGCATGGTTCCAAGGCAATGGCTTCAAGTACCTTCATCAAAGCTTCATCAAATCTTCAAGTACCAAATCATCCAAGCTACTTATGTCAACACATTGTCCAGTACATAGATTCATGTGTTTCAGCCACACTTGGAATGTCTACCAATTCACCATGTGACATCCATGTCGCATAATTCTTCAGAAACCCATCACATACAAGATGTTCTCTAATTTCGACAACATACATTATTCTCTCATTCAAACAATTCACATAAGAACACCTCATCGTTCATATGTTTTATGCACTACTATCACGACGTTGAGCGAATTCTATAAACTCCTCGACCACTTTCTCATATTCATCACTTATGCATAATAAATTAATCCAACTCTAATCCCTCAATGTTTTGTAACGAAAAATAATTCTAATACTAAGTGTCGCAACCTAAATCGTGACGGGACAACGAACTAAAAAGAAATTCATTTGGAAAAAGAGATTTGAAGTCGCCACCATAGTTTATTCTGGAAAACTATGGAAAACCAAATTTAGGATCCGAGAGTTGGTTACATGTACAAAAGGTATTAGCACCCTACCGCGTCCGCCCAAAGGCGGTACCTTTAATTAAATTTGCAAAAGAGATGTGTTTATTTTATAATATTTATTTTTCCCATAAATAAGAAAATAAATTGAACAAATATATTTTTTTGAGTAAAAAGGACCCGACAAGGATTAACCTTGGTCCTACGTATTATCATTAAAAATGAAAAATCAGGGCTACGTACTTCTTTATCCAAAAGTTTGATTGAATTATTTAATTTTCTAAAGTTGTCTTTTGACATTTTTCGAAAATGAGTATCATGCGATGCATGCGGCCGGGTTGACACCAAAAATATTTTTTATATTTTTGTATTTTTTGAAAGGACTGTCGTGCGACGCGAACGATCGATAAGACACCAAAATATTTCTTTGATTTTTATATTTTTCAAAAGGAGTGTCGTGCAATGCGAGCGGTCGATTAGACATGAAAATTATTTTTATAATTTTTTTTATTTTAAAAAGGAGTGTCATGCGACGCGAGCGATCGATTAGACACCAAAACTATTTTTATAATTTTTGTATTTTAAAAAGAAGTGCCATGCGACGTGAACGTTCGATTAGACACTAAAAGAAAAAAAAATAAAAAAAATATTTTTAAATTTTTGTTTATTCTTATTTTTATCATTTTTGTATTTTAAAAAGAAGTGCCATGCGACGTGAACGTTCGATTAGACACTAAAAGAAAAAAAAATAAAAAAAATATTTTTAAATTTTTGTTTATTCTTATTTTTATCATTTTTGAAAACAATTTTAATTTTTATTTCAATTTAAAATAATTTTATTATTTTAGAAAATGATGTGATTGAAATGAAATGTGAGATTTAATTAGAAAATGGTAAAATTGGAAATAGAAAGTGAGAGTGCATAAGTGAGTATGTGGGTGCAATGAGAAAAATTACACACATGGAAATGGGGTGTACATAGGAAAAGGATGTGCTGCAGGAAGTAAATTGCAACCTGGCCTAAAAAATAAAATTATAGGAGTGTGAGGAGTGTGCTTAGTGAAATAACAGGTACATGAAGTAAAGTAAAACTAGATGCAAGGGATGTGGGATTATTTCATTGGGGAGTGCATGAAGAAAGAAAACAAAACAAATGGTCCAATTATGAAACAAATGTGTAAAGGTGTGAGAAGAATTAAATTATAGGGGTGCACAAAGGGATTTTTAATCTGCCAAACCCTAAGCCCCATTTACTTTCACCCTTCAAAACGTTTTATTCAAGAGCTTTCTTCTGAAACTTCATCTTCTAAACCATCTTGAACTTTGGTTTTGTTTTGAACTTGAAATTTAGTTCCCTAAGTTTAAAGTTTCATATACAATTAATTTAAAAATATTTCTATAAATATTTAATAAAAATGTCAATTTTAGTAAGAATATAAGTATAAAATTTATACAAAAAGTAAATCAAGTTTCAATTTAGGGAGGGACAATATTACTTCATTTTTAAAAAAATTGGGACTAAATTGAAACTAAAAACAAATATAGGAACCAAATTGAATCATTTTTACACGTGACACAACTGTGAAGTGACATGTGTAAAATATTTTTAAAAATTAAAAATAAAATAAAAATAAAATAAAATAAAAATTCAAAAAACCACAAATTGACCACGTGGTGTTGACTTTAACACTGTTTGGTCAAAATTAACGGCAAGGATCAAATTGAATCATTTTTTAAAAACTAGGACCAAATTGAGACAAAAAAAAAACTTGACACTTCATGATAAATAAAAGGACCAAAAGAGTAATTTAACCTTTTTCTTTCTATTTTTTTATAGTTTATTATTATTGTTTTTAAATTATTACTACTAATTCATTTCTTTTAGTGTTTTGTTGTTTTGCAAGAGAAGAATATAATGTTTTAGATTGCTCAAAATTTTTTCATCTTCACCCGTTAGAGCAGGAATAAGTAGATACGGTTGGAGAAGGTCATAGACAACGTACTATGGGAGAATCATTACAAAGTTATGTGTTGTGTGGAGGGTATCATGGTAATGGACAATGTGTTATGCAAAGCCAACCTCAAAAGGAGGCAAATTACATGGGAAATCAAGGTCGACAAGAAAATTATTGGAATTATAATCAAGGATGGAAGTCTTGTTCAAGCATGGGATAGTCGAACCATCTAACAGGCCACCTCAACAACATTAACAACCCTATTTGATTGAAAGGATATTAGAGTTGGAAGAAACATTTCAACAATTCATGCAAGTCTTTATTTCCAGTCACAAGAGCACGAAGGCATCCATTTGAGATTTGGAGACACACATAAGTCAATTGGCACAAAAGTTGGAGGAAAAATTAATTATAAAAATTTAAAGACAACACTAAGGTCAATTCAAAGGAGGATTATAAGGCTATCACAACTCAGAGTGGAAATGTATTAGAGTAGAAGGTGAGAAAAAGAAAGGTTGAAAAAATATAGAAAGTGAGAAAAAAACGAGAGTGATGAGGAAAAAATTGAAAAGGATAAGAAAGAGGAAAAAATGAGTGAGAAGATGAGAGAGTTGAAAAAGGAAACCAATAGGAGAAAGAAGAGGAGAAAAGCAAAGAGAAAGGTGTGAAAAAAACTCTTCCATACCCACTAGTTCCTTCAAAGAAAGACAAGGAGAAGCAATTTTCTCGCTTCATTGATATTTTCAAGAAGTTGGAGATCAACATTCCTCTTTCGGAAGCACTACAACAAATTCCTGCTTATGCAAGATTCATGAAAGATTTGCTTACTAAGAAAAAGAAGTATATAGAAAAGGATACAATTGAGGTTCAAGGAAATTATAGTGCAATAATACAAAAGTTGTTGCTGCCAAAGTTCAAAGACCTTGGTAGTTTCATTATTCCTTGTACAATTGGGAATTTGGCTATTAGGAAAGCATTGATTGATTTGGGAGCCAATATCAATCTGATGCCTCTTTCTATGATGAGGAAGATTAGAGACTTAAAGGGGAAACCAACAAGAATGACTTTACAACTAGTTGATCGGCCAATCAAATGCTCTTATGGAGTAATTGAGGATGTACTTGTAAAGGTGGATAAATTCATTTTTCAAGTAGATTTTTTCATTCTTGATATGGAGGAAGATACTAAAGTTCCTCTAATTGTAGGAAGACCATTTATGAAGATAGCTAGAGTGATTATTGATGTTGATGATGGTCACTTAAAAGTGTGTGTACAAGACGATAAAATCACCTTTAATGTGCTTTAAGCAATGCAGTATCCTGAAGACAAAGATCACTGTACCACACCTAGCCAAACTCGACCAAATAAGTAAACGATACATACATACCAAAACAGTCAAGTATTCAGCCTAGGCCTAGTTAGCCTAAGTCTTATCAAATCTAACCTAAACATCTAGAGGAATAACCTGCACAAGATAGCATATAACCAACCTAAGTCATCAAGGAAAGTAGCCGGCCTAGGCCGACTACTCTAATAGACTCAGTAAGATTAAAGCCCCCAGCGTTCAATAGGTCCCCAGGCCCACTTACAGCCAAAGCTCAAGCCAAGGCCCGACCCATAAAATAACCAGAGATAATTAATGCTCTATAAATACGCGTGGACCCCGGTAATTAAAGGTACGCATTCATTAATCACATATTTGACCTTTTTAAGAGTTTTGACTCACTTGAGCTTCGGAGTCCCTTCTACAGGTAACCCCTTCTGGGTGCAATCCGACATGTATCGACCGGGAAGAGACCAACTGAGGAGATAGCGGACTACATGGTAAGGTGACGCTTGTGCCTAACTCATCTTATTTGTTCTCTGCAAGAACAATTGGCGCCCACCGTGGGGCACGAGACGAACACCTTTAGTACTCGTTTTTCTCCGAAGATGGTTTCAACCCGTAGCAAAGCTGGAGTGAACAAGCAGGCGGATGCTGGTCCCTCAAGACCTGCTGGCATCACCCCTGACCTGGCCGCCATCCTAGACAGCCAAGCGAAGATGCAACAAGAGCTGGCAGATCTAAAGAAACGCAGTGCTGACGAGATGGAGGCACTGCGACAAGAGAACTCTCGCCTTAGGCGAAAGATCGAAGTTGATCCCAACCTGAAGGGAAAAGCCAAGGAAACCTTTGAAGCTGCAAGGTCCCCGACATTCCAGCCCACAGAGGAGGAAAGCGAATACAACCCCACCCCCCATACCTTCACGACTACCCAACAAACACCCATCCCTTCCACCCATCCCCAAACCGCAGCCCCAACCCCTGTCGCTACCCTCCCTACCACCCAGATCCCCTACAACATACCCACCACCCTACACACCACACATGTTCCACCATACAACCCACAGTACCCTCCAACAAGCCACATCCGCCCTCACAACCTTACTTCCACCTTCCTCGCTATGATCAATCATCCCATCCCACCCTATCTGCTCCTTCCCCACCAGCCCATACATCGTCACCCCTTCACCGACTTTATCGCCAATACCCCTCTTCCCACCTAGTGGGAACCTTTCACCCTGGACCGCTATACTGGCGAAACCGACCCTGACGAACACCTCAAAGTCTACATCACCCATGTCGCCCTGTACACGTCCCAAGATGCAGTCTTCTGCAAAGCCTTCCCCACCACCCTCAAGGGCCCTGCCCTAGAATGGTTCACAACCCTTCCGCCTTACTCCATCGACAGTTTCGACGTCCTTTCCCACATGTTCTCCAACCATTTCGCTGGCAGCCGTCCACACCAAACTACCACAATCTCCCTCTTGGGCATTAGACAAGAACAAGGCAAACCACTCAGAGCGTTCATAGATTGCTTCAGTAAGGCAGCTCTTCGCACCCGACACCTCAACCAGGAGATGATCCTCCAGTGCATAGCACTTACCCTACAACCCGGCCCCTTCGCCAACAACGTCTACCTCCACCCACCTGCCTCTCTTCACGAACTCAAACTACGTGTAGCCGATTACGTCCGCATGGAGGAAATGCAAACCCTTCACACCAAATTCTACAATGACTATGCAGCCATCACCACCAACCCTACCCCGCAACCTCCTTGCCCTGATACCCGCCCACGCGAGCCCCACCAACCTCGGTTCACCAGATATGCGCCCCTTACCGTAGCTCGCTTCCGCATCCTCGATGAGGCCCTACAAGCTGACCTAATCCCTCCACCACGCAAGACAACCACCCCTCCTAACGCTGACATGACCAAATATTACAGCTATTACCACAACCATGGCCACACTACAGAAGAATGCAAAGCACTCCTGGATAAAATAGAAGAACTGGTCCGTGCTCGCCACTTTCGCCGTTTCATCCGCAGAGATGACCATTCCTCTTCCTCCCAATCCCGCCAACCCCCTCAATCTGATCACAGACGCCCTCCACATGATTCCCGTCACGACAAACGCCCCGCCCACCCCACCAACCAAGAACACGAACTGGCCCGCACCGGCATCACCCTCGCCGACCCTCCCCTACGTGGGACCATCAACACCATCTTTGGTGGCTTTGCTAGTGGAGGATCCACTTCTTCTGCCTGAAAGAGACACCTCTAACATATCCAATCCATCAACCATATCACCCATTCCCACCACAGACGCCGCATGCCTCCTATCATCTTCATAGATGACGACTTTCATGGCCTCGACCATCAAAAAGATGACCCCATGGTCATCACTGTTGAAATCGAAAACTACGCCGTTAAGAAAGTCCTTGTTGATCAGGGCAGCTCCGTTGACATCCTCTACTGGGCCACCTACCAAAAACTTCAACTTTCGGAAACCGCCATGGTCCTGTATGACGAGCCAATCTATGGCTTCTCCGGCGAAGAAGTATCCACTCGTGGCTACATCGACCTCCACACCGTCTTTCGTGAGGGGACCTAAACCAAAACCATCCAAATCTGCTTCCTTATCGTTGACGCGCCAACATCCTACAATATCTTCCTGGGTCGTCCTTCCCTGTACACCCTTGGCACCGTCGTCTCCACCCCCCACTTGGCCATGAAGTTCCCTTCCCCTTCAGGTGACATCCTCACCATCCACAGCGACCAGCGCTTGGCACGTGAATGCTACATGGCCAGCCTACGACCATAACTCCCAATTCAAGAAACCAACCACATTGAACGACCTCCTAGCTCCGGCATCGCCCTGTCATGCGAAGATCTAGACCCTAGAGTAGGCCGGGATGTTTGTCTCGAACTAGTTGAGGAGACCTCCCCTCTAGAGCTTCCCAACGGTCACTCTATCAACCTCGGCACCGGTTTGAACTCCGATGAGCGTGCCATCATCACACCCATCCTCACCAACAACAAAGACCTTTTCGCCTAGTCAGCCACCGATCTCCCTAGGGTGGACCCTTTAGTGGCATCCAATAAACTATCCATCTATATAGAAGCCCGCTACGTATCCCAAAAAAAACACAAACTTGGCGAAGAACGCCGGCTAGCACCTAAGGTTGAAGAACGTAGGATTCATAGAAGAAGCTCAATACACCACTTGGCTTTCGAACGTAATCTTGGTGAAGAAAGCCAATGGCAAATGGCGAATGTGTGTGGACTACACGGATCTAAACAAGGCTTGCCCTCGCGATGCCTACCCCGTACCCAACATTGGTCGACTCGTTGACGGTGCGGCAGGGAATAAGGTGCTTAGTTTTTTGGATGCATATTCCGGATACAACCAAATCCCCATGGCCGTATTTGACATGCACAAAACCGCCTTCATCACGGACGATGCCAACTACTTCTATAGGGTAATGCCTTTTGGTCTTAAAAACGCTGGAGCAACCTATCAACGGCTCATGGACAAGGTTTTCAGTCACCTAATGGGACAATGTGTCTAAGTATATGTTGATGACATGGTTGTCAAGTCCCCAAGTCACCACCAACATGCTGAGGACCTATCAGCAGTTTTCTCTGCGCTACGCCAATACAACGTTCGCCTCAACCCAAAAAAGTGTGTATTCGGCGTCGACCGGGGCAAATTCCTTGGTTTTATGCTAACCCAGCACGACATAGAAGCCAATCCTGAAAAATCCAAGGCCATCATCGAGATGCGCAGCCCCACTACCATCAAGGAGGTCCAACGACTCATAGGCCGCCTCACAGCCAGTTCCCGTTTCCTACCCAAACTGGCCGAACAAACCCAACCCATAGTCCAACTCTTAAAGAAATCCACCCGGTTCATGTGGACCTATGATTGTGAACAAATCTTCCAAAAAATGAAAACCACCCTCACCTCACCACCTATCCTCCACAAGCCAAACACCCACCAACCCCTACTCGTATACATCACAGCCACTGACTACACCGTCAGCGCCGCGCTCGTCCAAAAGATAGAAGGTACGCAGCATCCTGTCTACTTCGTTAGCAGGACACTACAGGATCCTGAAACCAGATATCAAATGATAGAGAAGTTGGCTTTATCTTTAGTCCACGCAGCTGGCCGCTTACGTCCATACTTCCAAAACCACAGCATCATTGTCAAAACCGATTACCCAATCCAAAATTTTTGGCAAAAACCAGATCTAGCCGGACGGATGTCATCCTGGGCTGTCGAGCTGTCAGAATTCAATATTCGCTACAAACCCCATGGCCCCATCAAAGCTCAATGTCTCTTGGATTTTATCAACGACCTCCAGCACACCCCACAAAGGACCAGTGGAAACTTCATGTAGATGGTTCCTCAAACCCAAAAGGTGTCGGTGCTGGCATTGTATTAGAAGGACCCAATGACATCACAAGATGCGGATAAAACTTGGTTGGCTAAGGCCGCTAAGTATATTATGATAGGCGATGACCTTTACAAACGCGGGTACGACCAACCCCTCCTCAAATGTGTCACGGCAGAGCAAACACAGTATATTATTAAGGAACAACACGAAGGCATTTGCGGCTACCATTTCGGTGCACGTACCGTGGCCACTAGAATACTTGGAGCCGGATACTTTTGGCCGACCATAGAAGCAGACTGCCAAGACTATGTCAAAAAGTGCAAACCATGCCAAAAACATGGCAACCTCATCCACCAGAAGCAGGAACAACTCCATCACATAATATCCCCATGGCCCTTCGCAAAATTGGGAATGGATATCCTTGGTCCCTTCTCACCTGGCAAGGGACAAGTGAAATTTCTGATTGTAGCCATTGACTACTTCACCAAATGGATAGAAGCCAAACCTTTTACCACTATCACGACCCAGTAGGTTCAACAGTTTGTTTGGAAGGACATTGTATGCAAATATGGCGTCCCACACACCATCATTACCAACAATGGCCGACAATTTATAGATAAGGAGCTAGCCAAATTCTACACTGGCCTGGACATAAAACACATCACAAGTTCTGTTGAACACCCACAAACTAATGGACAAGCAGAGGCGGCCAACAAGGTTATCCTAAAGGAACTGTGCAAACGATTAGACAGCGCCAAAGGTCGATGGCCTGAAGAGTTAGTAGAAGTGCTATGGGCTTACAGGTGCACCCCTCAACCAACAACAAACGAATCCCCTTTTAACCTAGTTTACGGTGCAGACACCATGATACCAGTTGAAATTGACGAACCATCCCTGCGCCGAGAACTATACGACCCAACCCACAACCATCAAAACATGGCCACTCACCTCGATCTCCTACCAGTACACAAAGAGAAAGCCTAGATACGAAACTTAGCTACCAAACGAAGAGCTGCCAGAAAGTATAATGCAAACCTATGTCCACGATCATTCGCCATCGGGGACTTAGTATGGAGAATGACCAGCAGTGCAAGAAAGAAGGATGACAAGTTCTCCGCCAATTCGGATGACCCATACCGCATACGCGAAGACGTAGGAGGAGGAGCTTATCGCCTAGAACACTTATCTGGGGAAGAGATTCCCAACACTTGGAATGTATCCCAGCTCAAATTCAACTTTAGCTAAATGTATACTGTAGTTAGACCAATACTTGTAACCCTGGGTGTACTCTTTTTCCTCACCTGGTCTTTTTTCCGTAAGGAGGGTTTTGACCAGGGAGGTTTTAACGAGGCACCCCATATTCAATAAATAAAATGAAGGGTTCTCAACTATACAACTTTCCTACGTTATTACTCTCATATTGGTTTTAGTTCCCCACCCTTACCACAAGTAAGCAGCCTAGGTCGAACACCCTTAACTTGATGTTTAATTCGTTTTAGTTCCCCACCCTTACCACAAGTAAGCGGCCTGGTTCGAACACCCTTGACTTGGCGTTTAATTCGTTTTAGTTCCCCACCCTTACCACAAGTAAGCGGCCTAGGTCGAACACCCTTAACTTGATGTTTAATTCGTTTTAGTTTCCCACCCTTACCACAAGTAAGCAGTCTGGGTCGAACACCCTTAACTTGATGTTTAATTCATTTTAGTTCCCCACCCTTACCACAAGTAAGCGGCCTGGGTCGAACACCCTTAATATACAATAGCGTACACGAACATTCCATACAAACACAAATATAAAGACCAATTAAACCGCAAGTAATTGGCATTCATATCAAACAACAAAATAGAGCAATGTACGAGTTATTACAGACTTAGAATCATTAAACCAAATTGGAAGTATTAAATTAAAGATCCTAAGCTGCCTTCTACTCGATGTCCTCCGCCACCACCTCGTTACCACCAACATCAGCGTCAACCGCCTCATTTTCCCCATTTCCTTCTGGGCTAGATTCCTCCTCATCTATCAGCACACCATCGACAACATCCTTATTCACATCAAACCTAACATCATTAGCATCAACATTCTCATAAAAAAATGACGCTTGTCGAACACCCTTCTGAAAGCCATTGATATGTTCTTGTATTATGCAGCTCTTCAAGTCCTCCAGTTCACCCTCCAACCGATCATGCTTTTTCTTCAGAATCAAGGCATCGTACCCTCCACACAGCAAGCCTTTTCCTTTCCAATTCCCACTCCTCCTTATCCTTTTTCCAAGCTTCCTTTTCTTCATCATGCTTATCAACTTTCTCCTTTCAACTCCTCCCACACGCCGACTAAGCAGCAAGGTCTTGCTGCTAAATTCAACTATAGTCTTCACCAAAGCTCTTGGCTCCATATTGTCGATTGAATTTATCAACGATTCCGGCACATTAATCTCAATGTCTTTCCTCCCAGTAGTTTCTGGAAGCTCAATCAACCCAGCTTCCGACCCCTTCACCCCACTGGCCGAGACTGCCCTCATCACGGCAGCTCGCACTTTCTTCACGTCCTTGCCCTTGCCCACCCTAATAGGCAACTTCACTTTCCTTTTTGTGCCTCCATGCACGTGGACATCTACTAGCGAATCCTGCAAGTTGGGAACCATAGTGTTCCCGACAGCTTTAGCCTTTACTGCCTTCTCCTTACGAAGGGCTTGGAAAAGTGTTAAGTTCTTCTTGCCAAGTTACGCCATATGCCCTGAAGTACACAACACACAAATCGTCAAAATGCTCCAATCAATAACAATGATCAAAGTTACAAAAAAATACCTTCAATATCTATAATAGGGTGAACCGAATTATCCCTAACTAAGCCCTTAGTGGGCATCTTATCGCTAAATTGCATCAAAGTATCCATCACCTCCTTCTCACCCACCGACAGATCTTCCCTCAAAATCACCTTATATCTCCAAGGGTTGCCGGTCCAGAAGAACAGAAACTTAGTATTACCATTAGTGGTATAGAAATGCGACCGACGAGCCGACTTTACCACAACTTTGAAGAACCCATCTTTGAAATGCTTGAACAATTGAGTGAATGCCTCCATAGTGAATTTGTCAAAAGGTACGCAGATGTGCAGTTGTGAAAAGTGGCACATATACATATAGAAGAACCCGCTCTACCATGGCACGCGCATTCAACAACAGTAACTCGCTCTGGAGCAATTATGTCCCTTCACGCATTCAACCACGATTTTAGCAAACGCGACCACCGGAACAACAACCGCTGAGTCCGCACATCTACCGCTACCCATTCATATCTGGTCTTCGCCGGCCAATTACTCTCAGCCAGCTCCTCGGGCGGATCCTCCCTAATTTCAACCACCCTCTCCACTGGAATTCTCCCTACACTACACACTTCTTCCCTATCACTACTATCATCTCGACTACTCCCGCTATCCCTAGACTGCTCACTACCCAAGTCTGACAACGAAAACCTATCGCTACTACTAGACATACCTAATTTCTTTAGAAAAGATGACGGAGGAGGAAGAGAAGATATCGGACAGCTCTAAACGCACGTGAACGAATTTTTTGCAAATGAAACAGAGTGAATGAAATGCAACACCATCTTCATTTATACACACGAATTTCAAGCGTCATAGCCCTTTCCCGCCAAAAAACATAACTCTTTTCAATCATCACAAAGTACCAAAATGGCAGCGCCAAACCTCCCTAAGTCTGCCTTCTGACACCTTTTCACCTGCCACAAACCCTTTCACCTGCCACAAACCTCTTCTAGCCTTAACATTGTTCATCACACTTAAAGGTTGGGGGACTGGTGTATCACACCTAGCCGATCTCGACTAGCACATCAATACATATCATCCTTCACCGACACATCGTATCGGCAAAGGCTGGGGGACTAGTGTACGGGACCTGGTCAACTTAACCATATAAATGACAACCCTCACATATATGCCGGAAACAACCCAAGTACACGACTTGGGCCGGCATGGACTCAAACTCATAACTGAACGAAAGCAAAAGTAACAACAAAACGGCCAACCTAGGACAGTGTGCGGCCAAGGACGACATCCGACAAGTTGAGAAGTAAACGGATCTGACCGCTCCTAAAGGCTTAGTAAAAATGGAAGCGTCCGCGTTCAATAGGTCTTAAGGGCTTGGGTTAGGCCCCAGGCCCACTCACAGCCCAAGCTAAAGCCCAAGTCAAGGCCCGGCCCATGGGATAATCAGACATCATTAATGCTCTATAAATACGCGTGGACCCCAGTAATTAAAGGTACGCATTCATTAATCACAGATTTGACCTTTTTGAGAGTTTTGACTCACTTGAGCTTCAGAGTCCCTTCTGCAGGTAACCCCTTATGGGTCCAAACCGGCATGTACCAACCGGGAAGAGGCCAACTGAGGAGATAGCGGACTACATGGTAAGGTGACGCTTGTGCCTAACTCATCTTATTTGTTCTCTGCAGGAACACAAATCATAGAAACAATCCACTCATATCAACATGACTTTTATTTTTCCAGAATTATGATCATCCCAATTATTGAATTAAATCCCAAAATCCAATGTCAATATGTTTTATTGAAAGCAGGGAAATATTTTTGGTGGATTTCTTATGAGACATATTGTTTAAAAGTTTCACTTAGTAAAAAGTTACTACTTTTACAATTTTCTCCAAAAGAAATCACAATTTCTTTTTAAATGAAAAAAAACAAAAAAAATTGAAAAATAGAAAAAAAGAAAAATCCTACCTACAGTTTGTCTCCCCCACACTTATTTAAAGAAAAAATGTCCTTCATTGACTTATTTTGGGGAGGAAACGGAAAATTTTATGACTATTGGCTCAATCTGGCCATATGTCAAAATTTATTTTCTTAAAGAAAACAAAAACACATATTTTTGAAATTTTTTTAATATTTTTAAAATTAAAAACAAAAACAAAAACAAACATGCATGCAATTTAAATTTTTTATCAACAATGGTTTCAAAAGAATTTGAATCTAAGCTTTTTACCTGTTGTAGCAACCTTTCTTCTTTTTCTGCAGACATGTCAACAAAGATAACCACTGAAAACTTCTTTGCATCATTCACATCAACAAACTTGATGTGTGGAGTGTGTGGCTTCAACTCAACTTGAGCATCATCAGATGCATTCAGATGGTTAAGCGGATCATCAGTAATCCTCATAATTTCATCTTCTAAGCAAGAATTTTCACCTGGTGTTGTTGACTCTATTGCTTCATCATTAACCAAGTCGGTTGCAATAGTAGATGCTTCAGCTGCATCTCCGAATACTATTGGCTCTTCAATTGCACTTAGTTCCTCCATTGTTTTATCCTCACAACTTTGCTCTTGAAAATGATCATTTGTACTCATATCCTCATCAACGGGTACAATTTTATATTCACATTGAGCAGTATCAACATATCCATCAGTAGATATGTTTGTGTGAGAATCTTTAATTTCTTTATCAGCAACATCTTTAGCAAAATTGATATGTCCATCAGTAGAGATATTACTCTGAGCATCATTATATCTATCAGTAGATATATCAAT
>Ga0209589_1004269_pt1 | contig 24773 bp, 7 predicted proteins | sample CowpeawhiteBW_FD_187525 | JGI IMG/M metagenome (GOLD analysis project Ga0209589, IMG submission 187525) | Root nodule microbial communities of legume samples collected from California USA - Cow pea white BW (SPAdes) (version 2) | ecosystem: Host-associated > Plants > Roots > Nodule | place: USA...
TTTATATTTTTAATTAAATAAAAATATATAATATATATATATATATATATATATATATAGTTCATCCTTAAATTTGAAAAAAAAAATCATCAAATAATTTAGTAATCAAAATATAAAGTTATATCAAGTTTATAATGAAAGTTTGTTCACAAATCACTTATGATAAAATTAAATAATCTGTTTCTAACTGAAGTGACAAGTTAAATAAACTGATTTGATTTGTCATCTCACGCACTAAATGGTAATTTTCTTGCCTCTGAGAGGGCCGTTCTGAAAAATATAATAAAATAAAACTGTTACAAGTAAATTATCTTTGGCCTTTTTCTTCTTTAGTCTCCTTTGAATGAAGTGAGATAAATAGAAGCATAGCAATAGATGGGACAAAAATGACTGCGTAATAATGAGCTAATATTCATCATCTGTTTTCTTCACTACACCAGAAGAAATGTAGTGTGAGATAGATAACAATGGAATCTAGCATAAATGCTTTGATGATTAAAGACGCATTTTTCCTGTTACATTCAATATTCCACACTCCGGCTTCAGAAACAATCGCCTCATGTAATGGGGCAACACAAAGCCCAAGCTGCACCACAAACGAGGCTTTCATATGATTCCTTCAGGACAATTTTATAGCACAAAAGTTGGTGATGTAAAACGAAAACTAGAATCATATCTGGATGCGATCATGAACTTTTAGTGATCAATATTGCCTCCTTTATCAAGTGCTCACAACTATGTGGACTCTTCGTTCGTACTCCGTAACTGTACCATTACCAAACAGACCAAAAAAAAAGGTACGATACCAGACTTTTGCAGATACATATATATAGTTTAATAATAATAAACTTGCTATGATACATATAAGCATCATGCATGGTCGGGAAGTGTAAGAACACGACCGTGTTGCCCTCAACCACGAGAAATGATTACATGTTGTTATTCTGACTATAATAATATATTCTTATCCTTTCTAGGAGAAGGGTTAATTAACAATGTGTGACACGACACGACTACATGATACGAGATCAGTAGAATGTTGTTGTGGAACACTGATTAAGGTTGGTGTTTGGGGATGTCAACACCATCAACGTTTCTGAACCAAAATGTCTGGTTTAAACGAGCTGCATCCTCTGGAACATCTTCCATCACCCACTCATGTCCTTTGGGGAAGTAAATTCCTGTGCGTGGGTGTGGGACCCACCACGCTGAATCCTCTACCCTCCCACCACCACTCTTTGAGATTTCTCCAGAGCTTTCTGCAGCAGAAGCTCGCGCAGTAGCAGAGAATTTGCTGAGTCCACTCTTTGCTCTCTTAGCTCCCCTGCAGATAAAGGCTTGATCTTTCAATTTCTCCGCAAAAACAAAAAAGAAGAACAAAAATCTGAAAGAGCAGACAGAAAGACTATGATGTTGAAAAATAGTAAAAACTATGTTGGAGGTTCGAAAACTTACCCCAGAAGCAACAAGTTTGATTTGGTGATGCCTCCTCTAACCATTAGCTGCAAGAAACGGAATAAGTAATAAGTGAATTATGGTACAAAAAAACTAATGTGTGAAGGTTTAGGCTTTTCAAAGTGTGGAGAGGCTATGAGGGTATTTATAATGACAGTAATATAATAGTGTGGAATAAGTTCCATTGCACGTGTGAGGCACGAAACAGAGAGATTTAAGATGTGAAAGGCGAAAAGGTTTGTTTGTGTATAATTGTGGTGTGGAAATGAATCTGCGGCTATAAAACCTTGCTTTGGATACAAAACGTTTCTAGAAATAGGAGGGAGTTCTAAAATTGTGGAATTTTTCTTCCAATTATTTGATCTCCTATCTGCAGGAGGATATATATGGAGTTGTGTTGTGGCATTGTACTTGGAAAAAGGGTTTTTAATATTTAATTATTGTCCCATTGAATCGTGGGTACTCCGTGTGAGAATAAATGCTACGACGAGTCTCGTGTTTTGTTCTTCTTTTTCAATGCACCAATTTAACACCATCAATGAGTTAAGCGCGTAGCATAAAAGAGTTGAGCTACTTATAAAAGTGGAAATGAACAAGTGGGTGGGTGAGTGCATTAGAAAGCAGATTTAGTTTGTAGCTGCTCTTATTATTCACACACTTCTTTAATTTTACTTTCTCCTCAAAAATTAATATGTAATAATCGTCGAGTGAGAAGTTAAATTAATGGATCAAGTGGCGTTATTCACTGTGACGCGACCAAAATTAACAGTTTCTTGAAGGATATAGTTGTTTAAAAAAATCTATGCAGTTTACAATCTGATGAATGAACATGAACTTTACCAGAATAAATAAAAATCTTACAAGAATAAAACATGTACATGCACCTACCTTGGGTATACGAATATGTTGTTTAACATCAAAAGTTCATTTTCCACATTGTAAGTCAAACGTGGACGATTAAGAGCATATTTAGATCGATATGCGTTAGTGGAAACTTTTAGTTGTAACACGAATCGGTGAGATATAATTAGACTAACAATGGTCGAGAATATAATTATGAGTCTAAGTCTCATATTAGATAAAAATAAGAAAGTTAAGTACCAATATAAAAGATGAAAATCTATTATTTTAAATTTTTTGGTTGAAAGTTGTGTGAATCTCTTGTATGTGGGTTGAACTCATATTTTATTGTTGTTGTGTTTCTCAAATTTTAATGTCCCATTAATAAGCTCATGTATAAGCATCAAATATGTTTATTTGAAACAAATTGGTTTATATTGCAAGTGATATCAGTTCTTTTTGTGATGGAAATCAATATTGGTTACGTCACAAACAAATTATGGTGTTTGAATTACAATTTTAAGTATAAAAATTTATATCATAACTATCGATCATAATAATAACTTTTGATTAAGTGAAAAAATATAGATCCAAGAATATAATAATTTGGCGATTCTTTAACAAAAGTTGTAAAAAAAATTATATCTAAACAATTCAATTTCTTCTTATATAGAGAATTATATTTGTTCCGATAGGTTCTATGATCTCACATCACTTAGGAGTTAATGTCAAAAAATTCTTTCATTCTTCTATCATTCAAAGTGCTTTTTAAATATGAAACCTTGACTAGATTCAGACTGCAAAATGGATAATACCTTAGGGTGGCAATATGGGTTTGGCCCGATAAGTCAACCCGCCAAAAAAACACAGGACGACCCATGACATTGAACCTGTTGGTCCGCAAAAACTCGCAACCTGCGCAGGCCGGCATGCTAGCCCGCATAAAAAAATGTTCAATTATAAAATTATCATATAACTCTCCAAAGTCTTTGCTTAATTTTGCGAACCTGTTAAAGTCTTCCAATTGGTTGAACATCGAAAGCTTTATTAAAAAAAGATGGATTGACTCACAAGCTCGCTCTTATGCAAGACAAAACAAAATTTTCAGTCCGCCTTGAAAATGCAAGACGAGCCGACCTGACCCACATTTTACAGACAAAGTATGGGTCAGGCCTAAACAACCCCTTACCTTCTTAATGTATAGTGATTGTCCAAATCGATACCTTAATACATTTTAGCGTGTATTCAATAAAAAGGTTTAGTAATTATTTTTGGAAATGAAAATTAAATAATTCGTAAATTTTTATACACTTTTTATTTTTTTTCGAGTCTCCTTGATATTTTTAAGAAAATATTTTTGTTTTCTTAAAATTTAATAAAATATTTATAAACTGTACTTTTTTTTGTCTTTATTACATTTTATGCCATGATAAATAAATATATGTGAATTAGTACAAAGTTGTGTAAATAACAAGATAGAAAAATAAAGAAAGAATAATTACTTTATGGAATTTCTAAAATAACACATAAATAAAAATAAGAATTAATATTCTGATAGTTAAAAAATGAATATAATTTAACTTATACACGGGTAAGATTACTAACACCTTCATAATAATTATTCTTTAATAGATTGAAAATATAAAAAGGTTCGATTACCAAAACTTAAAAAATAATTCGTTCTTAAGAATTGTTATTTTTTTTCAAATACGGTTGTAAGGAATATTTTTCATCGTTACAAAATACAATTTTTTTTATTTATTTATTTGATCAACAATAAACTGAAGAGAAGAAAAATAATAAAATTAGTTTTTTAGTTTAGTGAAAAAAAATGGTTAAAAATAGCCGTGAGTTTTACTATATTATTTTGTATGCAGGAAAGATTTAAAAACATTTAATCAGTCCTTTAAGTGATATGAATCCATCTAAACCAGAATCAGCCTAAACATTATCTTGTTTATATGTTTTAAACAAAAACAGAAATGTTTCTGAAAGTCGAAACAGAACAAAATAAAAAAAAAAAAAAAAAAAATTAAAAAAAAAGCCAAAAAAAAAAAAAAAAAAAAAAAAAAAAAAAAAACTCCCGCCATAGTTGCATTTGGTGACATGTTGCGTAGAAACAAAGACCTGCTACCAAAGCCAAAATCTTTAGTAATCTTCACAGTTATGTCTTCCTTCACACCCCAATGGGTAGTTGCAGAATCGCTTGAGGAGAAAAAGTACAGAGAAAAGGAAAAGAAGAAGAAGAAGCTTGCATTGTTTTAATTAATTATTTATTTTTTCTGTGACGAGAAACGATGAAAGGCAAAATGAAGAGTTCCAAACTGAAGTTGGGGATACCTGCACTTTCCTTCCTTTTCTCCCTTTTCTTCGTTGCTGGCTTCTTTGTATCTCCTCTCCTATTTCAGGTTTCTATATTGCTCTTTCTTTCTTGGGTTCTTGTGCTTTCATTATTCACTAGCAACGATTTCAGGATTTGGACGATGTGGGCTCAAAGTCAAGAATACTCCAAGAATCTGAGAAGAAAGTATATGAACCTGTTGAGCATGGTGAATCTGGGGAATCCTTTTTTGATTCAATCCCTTTTCAGGTGAATTCCCTTTGTTTTCTTTCCTCTGGGGTTGGATCAGTGGATTTTGGTTTAGTCATAATTTGATGTATGTTATCTGATGAATTTACCTGATTAAGGTTTTGATGATATGATAATGCATGATGGTTCATAATTCATATGTTTTTTAATGAATAAAATTTGGCCATTAATTACTGATGTTTCTGGATTATCATTAGTGCCTTTGTTCGTCAATTTTCCTGCACTTGTGACATCATTAACAATTTAGCAGTAACTCATCAGTTGTTGGAGGCACTTTTTCGGGAAAGGTTTTGTTAAAATCTCTTACAAAAATAGGAAGATACGTTAACTTGTTGGACATTGCAAATGTGAAGATATATCGGCTTTGTGGAATAGGATTAGCAATTGCTGGATTGTACATGGCGTTAGTAAAAGCCATCCAAGGTACATTTGATTAATTAACTCATCACTGGTTTAAAAGTGGATGGCATCTATTTGACATAAAGATTCCAAATAGAAATTGCTGTTTTATGTAGTTTGTACTCAATTCTGCTTATGATCGTCACTTCATTTGTTTCAGTGTGATTCCCTTTTTTTCTTTTGCAGATTTTAAGTTGGAGACCACGGGCACTTTACTTTCCAAACTTCACTAGTGTGGAAGCATGTGAGCAAATAATTGAAATGGCAAAGCCAAAACTTGAACCATCAAAACTGGCTTTGCGGACAGGAGAAACTGCTGAGAGCACAAAAGACACTAGAACAAGGTACTGTTTTGAGCAAACCCTTTTCCTATCATCTATTGTAATATATGTGGAGTAACTTTTTGGACCTCTCACAGTGAGAAAGATGGCCTAACATATGATACATGGATGGATGGATACGTGAATAGGAGAAAATACATCTCTGATACAAATTTACAGTTTGATACCTACACAGAATGCATATTTAAGTTTGTATGAAAATCCATAAAACATACTAAATATATAAGTGTATTGTGTAAATTCAAATTAAGAATATTTCTTCTAAAAATTACTGAAATAAAAATTATAAACTAATTTTTATTATTTACATATGTAACATTATCAATCTCATTGTTAAACAGTTCCCTCTTAAAGATACAGTGTTTCTATATTTTTATATCATACATATTTACATATTGCTCGTAGTTATATTGTAGATAAATGCTTTAGAAACCTCTTAACTCAATTTTTGGTAAATAACTTCTGATTTTGGAAGTTAAGAATGTTACATATGTTAGAGTAGATACACATTGAAGATGACGGTGAGACATTTGTGTTGCTGCCATATGCTAATTGTTCTCTGGCAACAGTTCAGGCACATTTATCAGCGCATCAGGAGACAAATCTGGCATCTTAGACATGTTAGAGAGGAAAATTGCTAAAGTTACAATGATACCAAGGAGCCATGGGGAAGTATGTCTCTTTCCTGAGTATTTTTTGCGACCTTCCACAGCACTGTAAGTGTTCATGTATGAGTAAAGCCGGAATGCTGTCACAATTTTGCAGAAATTCAATATATTGAAGTATGAGGTTGGCCAGAAATATGATTCTCATTATGATGCGTTCAACCCAGATGAATACGGCACTGTTAAGAGCCAAAGGGTATATTAAGTTCTTAATGAGTACAACTTGTCAAACACTTCGTTCGTATGTTTTCATAGGAATATGCAAGTATAAATTTATCATGTCATTTCAGCAATTCCCTTGTCTGCAGGATCTCTCTATGATGAGTATTCATTCTATATGGAAAACAATTTGTGGAACTTGCTCAGTAATGTTGGCTATATGTTTTATTCTTTTCTGAATGTGTGTCTTTGCTGGTTTATCATGCAGATGGCTTCCTTTCTGTTATACCTATCAAATGTTGAAGCAGGAGGAGAAACAATGTTCCCTTATGAGGTGGATTTGGAAATTAATTACTGTCACTAACTCTAATATATTACACTGTGAAATCTTGACTTGATTGTAAGCAGTCGTTTAAGTATTCAAATTTGCAGGGTGGTCTGCATATTGATACGGATTATGATTACCTAAAATGCATTGGTTTGAAGGTTAAACCACGACAGGGCGATGGACTTTTATTTTATTCACTGTTACCAAACGGGGAAATTGATAAGGTAATCTTTCATTTTCAGATGTATGAATATGATTGGTGTTACTTTTACAATACGCATGGACATAGAAATTTTCATTAAGCAAAAGGGAAATGAAATACATGCAAAAACTTAGAAATGTAGTAATTTTCAGAACTTAGTGCAAAGTGGTCATTTTGTTTGTCAAACCCACTTCTGGTTTTCTGGATATTTCTGCAGACTTCTCTTCATGGAAGTTGTCCAGTGATTAAGGGAGAGAAATGGGTGGCAACAAAGTGGATTGATGATAAAGAGCAATGAAATTCATATCTTCTAAATTTTTCAATATTTGTATTTTAATATGTAATGAATATTATAATTTGGTCATAGCTATGTTACTTTTGAATAAAAATATTGTTTATGTACACTGAATTACCTTAGTTTGTCTTATTTGTACAGTGTCTTTGTCATGACATGTCCCCTTTCTATAAATGTAATACCGATTTGATTTTATTTAATAAAAAGATTACCAGGATGTTATAATTCAAGTTAAATAATAAATTATTAGTAATAAAAGATGTGTATAGAAATTGCGTATTGAACACTCGTAAAAATATAACATGCATTGTTTAAAAATATGTAGTATAATGAATCTCACTTAAAATGAAGTAAAAGTTCTAAAGTAACTTGAACGTTAAAATGTCTTTATAAATACTTTAAAAAAACTAAAATTCTTGAAGCAAGTTATTACCTTTCAATCCAAAAACATAAATATATCTAAATTTCGTAAAAGTTACCAACAACTTTGTAACAACATTCGACTTTTTAGATTTTTTTCCTCATATTGTAAGCTTAAGAATAAATGTTTAAGGACCTGTCCCATAAAACACTAATTTCATAAACATTCACGACATTTGGAGTATTTATGTCATAAAATATAATTAAATATAGTGAATCAAGTTGTTTTTATTCTAATCCATATTTTTTCTCTTATACCATTTGCATTTTTAGTCTCTAATAGAAGATTAAAACCATATTATTTGTTTATACACCGAATAAGGTTTTCTACGAACTAAAATAAAAACAATAATATTTTCAAAACCTGAAAAACATTTAAGCTGCAAACAAAATAAAAATGGACCAAGACAAAATATCGATAAGGATTACATTCCGAGGAAATCCGTTTTCAATACCACTTGATGAAAAAGAAAGATTAAAAGAAATAAAAAAAACCGAAGTGGTGGGAGAGAAAGTTTTAACTTAATCTTGTCAAGTGAGATATTTACTTATTTATATATTATAAATTAAATGTTATTTGTATTGATGTAAGATTTCTAACACATTCGTCAAATAATATATTTATTAAGCATGAAAACAAAGATTAATTAATAGTTTCATAAAAAAAAATAATAGACCGAATAAATCATAAATTTTCGTAGTTTCTAATTTATAATCTTGATTAAAATTTTAAATTTAACTCAATCTTATATAAATAATTTTAAAATAAAATTGATTTTATCTATGAAATTTCCAACGTAAAAATGCAATGTCAATACAATAAGTAACACGAAAAATGAAAAGGATTAAAAAAAGATGAAGGTAAAACTAGAAAGTAAATAAAAGAATAGAATTAACGTACAAATATAACTTTACTTATTATTCTTATTACGAACCTTTTATTTTTTGAACTGCATAGCAAAGCTCAGGGTAGTAATTTCTAATAATTGAAATAGTTTCTTTTACTCAATTTTGATTTACTTTTATGTTAGTTTTCAATAAAAAAAATTATAAAACTGATTTTAAAATATTCTTATTCTCTCTCGTCTCCATTGTTGTTATTCATTATACTATTTTTTTAAATTACTTTACATATATTTTTGAATATAAAGAATATTTTTAAATTAGTTTAGTTTTAATTAATAGATTAATAGAGATAAGTGAAAGAGAGACGGAAGAGAGGACAAAGAGTGAGTGAGCTAAACGCAATGTCGTGCAGAGTGGGGAGGAGAAGTTTGTACACAGAAATATGAAGAGATCGAGCGTGTGTCACGCGCTACGTCGTCGTATGGATGAGAAAGATAGAGCGAGGGACGCGTGTGGGCAAGGAAGACAAAACAATAGAAAAAAGAAATAAGAAAAAGAGAAAGTGGCAATAAGACGCGCCGTGAGTGCAGAGTGAGAGACGAGCGAGTGAACCAAGCGAGTTGAGTTGCTCTCCGATCCCATCCACAATTCAACTGTTTTCCCCAAATTTCAAAACCCTAGCTTTCCCACTCGCGCTTTTACCCACTCGCGCCTCGTGATCTCCCGCTCTTTAAGGTTTTTCCCTTCTCCCTCTTCCCTTCTGCTTATCCCTCCCCTTTTTAATTTTCTGTGATTTTTTCTACCAAAGTTTTTTATGTTCTGTCAATGCTCACGTACTAAACCTACTTGCTCAAACACATGTAGGTTTTCTAATTCCATTCACTTCACGCACATTTCTCACATAAAAGTTCTAAATTCACTGAAAAAATATATACTTGTAGTCTAAGAAAAGTAGACCCACCCAAACCTACAAAGCTTGGGTAAAATGTGATTTCTCAACGAAGAGCTGGAAACTGCGTTTTGCTCTCTCAGTTGTCACTATCAAACTATACTCACTCAATGCGTCGTTTGTTTTCTGTCGAATGATGATTCTGTGCTCACTGGTAAACAAGTTTTTCAGTTTAGCTACAGCAGTAGCTGGCTTAGCTTCTTCTATTATCTATTTTCCTACGGGAATTTAGTGTTACTGGTGCTGTAGTTTGGATTGTTCGTTTAGTTGTGACTTTCTTGCGTAGTTGATTTGTTTCAACTCTTGTTCTCTAGTGTCATTGGGGTTGGGATTTAATATAATGGACTAGGCTCCCTCTGCGTGATTAACAATGTTTGAATTTCTACTGAAAGGGGGTGTTCACACTGAGTATTTCATGATATCTAAAGTAGTAATGTTTCAGAGGATAAAAAACAATTTCTTGTTCTATGATTTTGCACACTTCTTGGAAAGGGTGCCCAGACCTGGAAACATCTAGAACCTTTGTATTTTCTTACTTGTCTAAAGTCAATTTTTATTTTATAACACCAGTCCTTGAATTACCTGCAATCTCACTTGTGACATTGTTATCTGAGTTAGTTTAAGTTACCTACAATTTCACTTGTGACATGCTTATATTGCAATGTGTGCATCCCCTATCCTGTCAAGAATCACTGTAAATTTAATATTTGGATGACTGCATTTTTCTGTGATTAAAAAACTTTTTTATTTGTATTTTTCAGAGACAGGTAGCATCCAAAGTGCAATTTATAGTGTAGCAGGTATTCAGGAAGCAGTGCATGGTAGTGCCGTAAGTGAAAATATGGGTGATGCACTGAATGAAGTGCAGCACAGGGGTGGTGTACCCGATTCTTCTCCCAAGAGGGACATTGCATTATTTGAAGGAGACAAGGATTTTGAGCCGCACAATGGCATTGAATTTGAATCCCATGAAGCAGCATATTTATTTTATCAGGAATATGCCAAATCTATGGGATTCACTACTTCAATAAAAAACAGCAGACGCTCAAAGAAAACAAAAGAATTTATTGATGCTAAATTTGCATGCTCTAGGTATGGAGTTACGCCTGAGTCTGACAGTGGCAGCAGTCGAAGACCAAGCGTAAAGAAAACAGACTGCAAAGCTTGCATGCACGTGAAGAGAAAGCCAGATGGAAAATGGATCATTCACGAATTTATAAAGGAACATAATCATGAACTTTTACCAGCTTTGGCATATCATTTTCGGATTCATAGAAATGTGAAATTAGCTGAAAAGAATAATATTGATATCTTGCATGCTGTTAGTGAACGCACAAAAAAGATGTATGTTGAAATGTCAAGGCAATCTGGAGGCTGTCAAAACATCGGGTCTTATGTGAGTGATATAAACTATCAGTTTGACAGAGGCCAGTATTTGGCTTTGGAAGAGGGAGATGCCCAAATTATGCTTGAGTATTTTAAGCATGTGCAGAAGGAGAGTCCCAACTTCTTCTATTCTATAGATTTAAATGAAGAGCAGCGCTTAAGAAATCTATTTTGGATTGATGCAAAAAGTATCAATGATTATCTCAGCTTTAATGATGTGGTTTCATTTGATACCACTTACATAAAAAGCGATGACAAGTTGCCGTTTGCACCTTTTGTTGGAGTGAACCACCACTCGCAGCCTATTTTGCTTGGATGTGCATTGGTTGCTGATGAGACTAAACCGACATTTGTTTGGTTAATGAAGACATGGCTTAGAGCTATGGGTGGGCAAGCTCCCAAGGTTATAATCACCGATCAAGACAAAGCCTTGAAGGCAGCTATTGAAGAAGTCTTTCCGAATGTACGTCATTGTTTTTCTCTTTGCCACATACTAGAGAGGATACCAGAAAATCTCTCTTTTGTGATCAAACAACACAACAACTTCTTACAAAAATTTAACAAGTGCATTTTTAAATCATGGACAGATGAACAGTTTGACATGAGATGGTGGAAAATGGTCAGTATATGTGAACTCCAAGATGATATTTGGTTTCAGTCATTGTATGAGGACCGGAAAAAGTGGGTGCCGACTTACATGGGGGATACCTTTTTAGCTGGAATGTCTACACCTCAGCGCTCTGAAAGTACGAGCTCTTTCTTTGACAAATATATTCACAAGAAAATTACCCTTAAGGAGTTTGTAAAACAGTATGGGATAATTCTGCAGAATAGGTATGATGAAGAAGCCATTGCGGATTTTGAATCATTGCACAAGCAGCCAGCACTTAAATCTCCTTCACCTTGGGAAAAGCAAATGTCAACAATTTATACACATGCAATATTTAAGAAATTTCAAGTTGAAGTTCTGGGTGTAGCTGGTTGTCAATCTAGGATAGAGGTTGAAGATGGAACTCTTGCAAAGTTCATAGTTCAAGATTATGAGAAGGATGAAGAGTTTTTGGTAACTTGGAATGAAATGAGCTCAGAGGTCTCTTGCTTTTGTCGATTGTTTGAATATAAAGGTTTCCTCTGCAGGCATGCTTTGAGTGTTCTTCAACGTTGTGGTTGTTCAAGTGTTCCATCTCAGTATATCTTGAAGAGGTGGACGAAAGATGCCAAAATTAAGGAATCAATGGCTGATAGGACAAGAAGGATACAAACTAGGGTGCAGCGATATAATGACTTGTGTAAACGAGCTATCGATTTAAGTGAAGAAGGATCATTATCTGAAGAGAATTACAATGTTGTTTTTCGTGCACTTGTTGACGCCTTGAAGAACTGTGTGCTGGTGAATAATTCCAATAACAACGGTGCAGAAACTAGCAATAATGCCTATGGCCTTCGTGAAGCAGAAGAGAATCAGGGTCCTCTCGCTTTGAAACCAAATAAAAAGAGGAACGCAGCTAGGAAAAGAAAGGTCCGTTCTGATTTTTGTGGTTGATCTGCATATATGTTATTTTGGCTTTTGTGAAGATCGGGAAATTGATTTGAAAATCTCTTTTATAGGCACAATTAGAGCAGGATGTTATACTTGTTAATGCTCAAGATAGCCTGCAGCAAATGGTTTGTGTTATCTACGTTTCAATCCTGATCTATTTTAGTTTTTACAAATCCAGAGTGCATTTGATACGTTGAAAATTGTTATGCTTCTTGTAACTCGTGCTTTCATTCTTTTAGGATAATCTCAGCTCGGATGCAATGACCCTTAATGGATATTATGGTACCCAGCAGAATGTGCAAGGACTGGTATATTATACTTGTCGGTGAATAAATGATTACATATATATCCTGTACTTTAAGAGTCAATGCCATGATTAATAATTTTGGTTTTTGTAGCAGGTACAATTGAACTTAATGGAGCCGCCTCATGATGGTTACTATGTTAATCAACAGAGCATGCAAGGCCTGGTAAGTTGTCCTAATGATGATTATAATTTGCAGATACGAGTTTGTCATATATAATTGTATTTTAACAGAAGAAATATAAATTGATATTCGTATCTTCGTAGGGTCCTTTGAATTCCATGGCTCCAAGCCATGATGGGTTTTTTGGAACACAGCAAGGAATTCATGGACTGGTAGAGTACTTTTTTTTAATGCAATGTTGGGAAGTCAAATTACTCGATTAACTTCAACATGATGAAAGTTAGCTAATTTTTGTTGGATCATGTAGGGAGGGCAATTGGAATTTCGTCCAGCAACTACTTTTGGATATAGCCTTCAGGTTTGCGTACGAACTAGCCCATATACATACAGTACTATCTCCATATACTATGGAATAAAATAATTTATGCTTTGTTTTCACTGTCTTTATCACATAACCTTGATTGCAGGATGAACCTGATCCCCAGTTTCATGGCAACAGTTCAAGAAATACTTAGATTTTTTTCTCTTCACTGATATGATAGTTTCCTTAGAGGCCGTCAAGTTTCTATGTGGTGACTGAAAAGACGATTGGAGGAACATGGGCACTTCGTTGTCTTGATACAACAGTCTGTACATAGTTTCTTTAACTACATTAACAACTGAAGTTTTTGTTCACCTCACATCTTGACAACATTTCAGCATCCTGTATTGTACATTGAAGAAGTTGCCCATTATAATCTAGGTTAGGCATGAGCTCCAAAGTCTGTCTCCAATGAATATATGAATGAGGAAAAATCTCTTGCTTTCTGCCTTGTCTTTGTTTCTGATGGCACAAAAGTGGGGAAATCAACTGTTCTCAAATTGGAGTGAGAGGATGTCACGAAATCCCGTGCTAGTATGATGAGAAAGAAGATATTCAGTTTTACATTTGAGGTGTTGGCTTGTGATCGGAACAGTTACTTTTCATGATAACCAGAAGGTGTCCATTAGAACGATCTGTATAATCAGGTATACGTTTATATAGTGAACTTTTATGTCATAGCTTACTACTACAAGATCCTTTTCTGAATGTCGTTCTCACTATAGTAGTATTCATGTTGTATCTGTGGTGAATAGGATAATGTTAAAAAAAGTTTCTGCATTCTCCACCCTTTATTCTTAACCCTTCGAGAGAAAAGCTTTACGAGTTCCCTTGTATGTAGTAGAACGATTTTGTTATTTGTTCATCCACATTGGAACCATGTTAATACAGGAGAACTGATTCATCTAATATGGTTTATGTTTTGGAAGGATTTCGCCATAGTTTACGTGAAATGTGTAAGTGGTGTGTATCCAAAAATATAAGCCAAATGTGAACAAACAAATAAATGTAAATGTATTCGAGCTATATTACTAATAAAATTATATTGAAATATGGAAGTGATTAAAACTTGCTATCTTAAGAAATTTAATTAATAGAATCTTATTTTTAATCTCGATATTTTAATACTAGTTAAAATAGTTAAAGAACTTAGTTTTAATAGAGAATTAATTCAGGAAAAATAGATATTAATTTAATATAAAAAATTATAAAATATGAATATAATTAAGTAAAAAAAATATTTTATTTAAAAAAATTCAAGAAATAAATAACAACATGAAAGGGTGCACCTAACCAATTATTGTTCAAACAATTAATATAAAAACTATTGTTCAAGCGAATATGTGACACCATCTATTGATAACTGTGTATTTCTTTCAAAACCACCAACTAGCAGTGAGTGGGCATTGATTTATATGCAATAAATTTGCTTTCGTTTCTAAGCAGGAATGAAATAAATGCAATGTTTTCTCCTCTTAAAAGTTTCTACAAATAACAATTTGATTTTCCATGTCAGGCAAATTTCAAATTCTTAAAAAGAAATTATGAAATAAAAAAAAAAACATAATTATATTGACTTATTTAAAGTAATATACAATGAGATTTTGTCATTTTATATAAAAAATCATTGTAAACTTATGTGATGTGTAAAAAAAAGGAAGAAAAAGAATGAGATAAGGTATGATAAAGTGAAACTACAATAGGGAAATCCAACCCCTGGTGATATGTGATGTACTTTTTTAAATTTAAAATTTTAAAATTCATAAAATTAATATAAATATTAAATTTCCACTAATTATAAGAATAAAGTAATAAAAAAAAGGAGAAAATTTGTAGCTTATGTGTTTCCATAAAGATATTGCACAGTATAATCTAGGAATATAATGTTCAAGTTAATTTAAATATAAATATGTTGAAATAATTGTAAGGATAGAAAAGGAAAATAATTAATAATTTAAATGGCCGTTATAGATCAAGGCAACGGCTAGTTTTCCATGTGCCATTCTCTGAAGTAAAAGGAGGGTTTCATTGCGGGAAAACTAAACGTTACTTCATCTTATTCTTAGTTTAGTCGAATCTGAAACTCAGAAGTTCCGTGCATCTGAGAGAGTTCTGCGAATCTGAGAGTGAAAGTAAAGACTAAACAGGTAGTGTTCAAGAGTTGTGATGTGATGGAAGTTGGGTGCAACTCCGGCTCAGAGAATCACTCCCCCAATGCCTCTGCTCCTCCTCTTAATTCTCCTACCGCCTCCGTCAATTCCAAGATCGGAAAGGTAAGCTTTCAAACGTTTTCGTCTTCCATTTCGATATGCAAATCGGTTGTCTTTTTGTTTTTATAATTTTCTACATTCCTTGTTTCTGATTGGTGTTTACTGATTCAAAACACTAACCTGGTTGAGCCACTGATCCAAGACTAGTTCTTTGCGAAGCCCTAGTAACAGGGAGGGCCTTGTAGGTCGTAGAATTACCTAATATCCAGGTGGAAACTTACAATTTAGACTCCAGTAATTCCAGAGATCAGTGTTGTTTTAGAACTGATCTTAATGAGGAGTTTCTTTTATCCAGTATAATGTTTGAAATTGGGAGACTTAGGATGATCTGAAAGAACGAACCCTAGGGTTTGAAAATATCTAGCAAATTCATGTTAGAAACGACAATTACATCAATCAGGATAATTTAAGTGCCTAGTTAGATACGTGTTGCATTATCCTATCACTTCAAAATATATTTTTTTTTAACCAAAATCAGTTTTGCGAACATACACTAAGTAGCCGTGTGAAGTCATCTGTTAAAGAGGAGTAACGCCACCTTGGAAACTTGCTTCAATGAAGTAGTTTCATTTGAAGAAGTACGCACAGCTATCATCAAATAATTTGATAATTCAGGCTGATTATGACATTATTTTCTAGAAGAGTTCAATAAATAATTTTCATGTTTTGCAGCTCTATTTATTGATTTATTTGTTATTTATCTATTTGTACTGTAAATAAATTGTTTGGCTGAACTGTGTTTTCTTTTACTGAATGGTGCAGAATAAATTGAGCAGGGAGTCCGGTCAATCTATATCAAGTGCTCTTAACAAGTGCAAATCACAAATTAGAAAGCCTCCTCGTCGTAAAACTTCGCCTGTTAACTGGTTCCCACGCAAAAAAGGGGATACCTACATGAATAGGAAAATTAAGATGCTTCAGGTTTTGCAATAAACACATATATTTGTTACTAATAGTATTTCGTTTATTATTTCTGAATTCCTATGCTAACACACATTTGACCTTTTCAGGAAGTAGATGGTATAAATTTGACGCTTGATCAGACTCTAGGCAGTTCTAACCCACATTATTCAAGAGTGCTGAGAGAGAAAATGGCAGCTAGAGAAGCGGCGCATAAGGCAATGGAGACCCGAAGAGCTGCATTAGTGGAAGCCTCTTGGTGTCGTATTTTACGTTCTGCCAGGTAAAATTTTTCTGCAAGCTGTAGTTAGCGTTGCTGAATTCTAATTTGTATACTGTATTTTAAGTGGTGCCAGGTAAAGTTTTCGGGAAACAGCCTTGCTGATCATTGTCGATATCTAATTTTATATTGGGTTTAATGTCTGTTTTTGGTATTGTTGTTTTCAGGATTCCTAGTGATGAGGCCGAGGCTCAACTCTTAAAGGCAGAAAAAAGTGCGGAAGAAGCTTTTGGGACAGCCCAGGCCATGGGTGTTATTATGTTTGACTTGCCAAACTGCCCTAGGAAGCTTTGCCAAACAGAGACATCCTCTGTTCATGGAGAAGGGTCACATACCCATGGTGTTACTGCATCTTTTGAAACTGCCTTTGAGGTGGACAGAGAAGTGGCTGCCGCAGTCAAAACTGCACTTATTAGGCTTGCAAAGTGCACTTCATTTAGTAAAGGTGAATTCAAAGAACTGCTAAGAAAAATTAGTGAAAACCCAGATACGGGTGAAAGTAATCAGGACCTGGCTGAGTTCTCTTCAGAGTATGAATCTGAGTCCGGGACAGAGTTTGATTCAGCCTCTCAAAAGAGTGACTTGAACTCCCCAGAGTTAGATTCCAAGAAGCCTTTTCTTGGGAAAAGCAGGGGGAGGAGGAGACAGTCTCTTGAGAACAGAATAAAACTCTTGGATATGATGATAGAGAGGTTAAAATGTTTTCAAGAAGATGAACTTTCTTCTCTTGCCACCATAGTTGCAACTTATGGTTTGAATGCTTCCTTGGCTGAAGTGCAGAATGCCAAACTGCTCAATCTAGACTCTTCAACTGAGTATTCATCCTCTTCAGCGACTAATTTTCCAGCGAGAAGAATGTCATCGGTGGTATTGGGAAAGTTAGCCTTGGATGTGACAAGAAAGAAGCAAATTGGGCCAGAAGTACCAAGCCTAGATAAGTTTTTAGTTAAGCACGTGACAAAACTTGAAAGAGAGGTTTGGGAAGCCAAACAGGCCCGAAAGATTGAGACAGAACCAGTCAGGGATAGCTCTCGTAGTTCTGTTGATGAAACTCCAGCAGAGAATGTACCTGATTTGGGAAGTATTCTAGTGAAGAGTTATTCAAAATTAGAGAAAGACATCAAGGATGCAAAAATTAAGTCCGGAAAGGAGATGTCAACAGTTCTAAACAGCATGCCAAACAGGCAAAAGGATCAAATAGAAGTACCAAGCTTAGATAAGGTCTTAGTGAAACATGTCTCAAGACTTGAAAAGGAAGTCCAAGAAGCAAAAAACAGAAGAATCAACGAGAATAAAAGTTTGAAGAAAGAAGTTTATCCAGATACATCAGGTGAACTGGATTCAACTTTCTATTCTGATGAAACATTGTATAAGAAAGAAAACATAAATTCGAATATAGGGTTCAATTCAGGGGAAAACAAAGATGGGTTGGAGAAAATACTGGTACGGCCAGTGCACAGATTGGAAAGAGAGAAGCTGCATGCTTTGTCATTGGGAAGCCGCGAAAACTACAAACAAAAAATGAATCATGAGGCAACAAATGTTCCAGATTGTGAGAGCTTGGATAAAGTTTTAGTAAAGCACGTCTCTAGACTAGAGAAGGAGAAAACAAGGAGCAATCTGGAGGAAGAATGGGGCCAAGTTAAGAAAAGCCACAGAAACATCCATTTAGAAACAAATGAAGGCGGTCTGGATCAGGTGTTGGTTAAGCATAAATCCAGACTGGAGCAAGAAAAGATGGTTGCTGCACAGCAGCCAGAGGCCTCAGTTAGTCGTTCAATGACTCGTCGTGAAGCAAAGGAGAGAGAGTTGCAAGAAACATGGGGAGGATTGAGCTTAGGAAACGTCCATTTGGAAACATATGAAGGTGGTCTGAACCAAGTGTCGGTAAAAAATAAATCCAGACTTGAGGGAGAAAAGATGGTTGCTGCTCAGCAGCCAGAGAACTCGGTTAGTCTTTCAGTGTCTCGTCGTGAAGCAAGGGAGAGAGAGTTGCAAGAAGCTTGGGGAGGACTGAGCCTAGGAAACTCCATTAAACCTCGTGTCTCTAAGCTTGAACGAGAAAAGGTTAGTCCTATCTAGTGATGTAACTCTAAATTCCTTTCATGCTTTTTCATTTTTACATTGACAGTTGCAAAAAGTTATTGACTCTGCCCAATCTGCTTTGCTTGGTAATTTTTAGGCTGCCTGGATTAAAGCCGAAGAGGAGGAACAGAAGCAAGCAATGAAAACATTTTGATTGCAATATTTCGTATAATTCATTCATCCTTGTTGATAAAAATGTGCTAATACTTCATGTATTTGGCAATTGTACTTCAGCTTCCGACATGTTGTTTGATCCATCTCATAGTCGTCCCTTTTGTTTGATTTCATCCTCTGCATTGACAGAGAAGTCAACAAAATTATAAAAAATGTGAGCAACTTAGTCAATATTTTGTCCCAGGATTTTGTAAGTCTGTCCTGTATTAAATATGGCAATGCAGAAATATTGTCTTTACACAATTATTTGAAAAGGAGCCAACTAAAAGTATGTTTTGAATTTTTATGACTCTGATTATTTGATCAATGGAAAGCAGAAAATGAAAAAAAAGAAGAAAGAAAGATAGGATTAGAATCTTGTCTATCTTTTTCTTCAAAAAATTTACTATTTTAATATAGTTTCTTCAAAAAGATTATTAAAGTGGACTTATAAATATTACAAATTTGAGTTAATTTTACTTAAGAAATACGATTTCAACATTTTAATACAGGACCTGTGTTTGATATTATACGATATTCGTAATTAAATTGTGAGTAGCTTTTACTTCTTTTTCTTTTAATTTCACTATCTCTATTATTTTTTTCTTCTTCTTTATAGCAGAGTTGTGTTGATGAATATCACTTTAAATAAAAAAAATTATATGTCGTATATATTAAATACGATTTTCATATTCTGTAAAAAAAATCAAAAGATTGAAATAATTGTAAAACGTATTTTTTTTATAAAAAAAAATAAGAGAACAAAAAGTCCTATTTTTGAAGCTGGACTTTACAATTTTATAATCTTTTTGTCATTTGACCATTCTAATATTTTTTTTTCTTAGAAATTATGTATTGCAAAATTTTGCTAATTTTTTTCTCCATTCCAAGGAAACCATCTCACTACCACCCATTTATTATATATTTTAGTATTATTTCATCTAGATAAAAATTATTAATTATATAGAGGATAGTTCTAGAACGGTCGGTGAGGTGGCATGGGAGATTATTTAAATTCCAGGTCACAGCATTGACAGTGATAAAAAAAAAAGCTTCATAATTAAGCTACCTTCACTTCACTCCTTTCTTCTCACTTTCATCAATCCATTGTTTGTTCTGTGTTTTTCCGATCATAACAGAACAGCCATGGGAGGAGGCAATGGCCAGAAATCCAAGATGGCGCGTGAGAGAAACATGGAGAAAAGTAAATCCTCCAAAGGTATTTCTTCATTTTTTTCTCTTCAAATTCTCGTTGTTTCCTTCTCTCCTTTTAGATCTGTCTTTCTATTTTCTGATTCTGTAGGAAGCCAGTTAGAGACCAACAAGAAGGCCATGAACATCCAGGTACCTACTCCCTTCACCCCCACCCAATCCCATTCTTTCTTTCTTTATTTTTTTTTTCTATTTCAATTCACTTTTCTAGTAGATACAATCATGATTATGATAAGCTTAAGGACTTTGGTTCTGCAAATTGTGTCCCTAATTGCCTCGCCTAATCATATCTGCTTATTCTACTCTACTTTATTTGTCCTCACTCTCTGAAATTTGTTTGGTACTTGTTCAAATTAAACTTGAACCAAGTGTTGTGGACTCGGTCTCATTGAAGCATTTGGAAGTAGCTTTGCATAACACTAAAATAAAGTCTTGTATTTGTTCCAAATCCACCCCTGAATTGAATTTTATGTTTGTTTGATGAAGAGAGTAAGACAGAACACGTTTTTCGAATCACATAACCAACACAATTTTGATTGCAAATTTCTGAACTGTTAAAACAAATTTTTTTATCATCTGCTGTCCAAACAAAAACAGCATTCACCTTTGGTTAAAATCGACTCTACAAAATTAATTCTACATGTGTATATACAAACATGCACTCAAGTAGCTTAATATATTTCCACAAGAGTGAGTGTTTATAAAAAAAGGTGTGTTAGGAGTATTCTCTTTTGTAGACAAATTATTGAATCCGTTTACCTGTGTGATGACTTCTGTGGGCGGTGTTGTTGGTGGCTGTTGAAATTGATGAATCTCGGGGACAATGGGTAACGAGTGCAGTGCAAGGTGTGCATGCAGACATTCATTTGTACCACTTCAGAGGTTAAGTGCCGGGAACATGCTGAAGCCAAGCATCCCAAGGCTGATCTCTATGCCTGTTTTCCGCATCTTAAAAAGTAACCATTTCATTTTGTACAACATGCCTATGTAATACTGCCTTCACCTACCATATTATGTTAACCAAACTATCCATAACAAAAATTTCTCAATGCCAATGTCAAATGTCAGCTAATTCTAAATTAATCTTAGATTAAGATTATGAATGAGTTATGATTTCCTCACTACTTTTCTCTTCTTCTTTTCTTTTTCCTGGTCTTATTACATCTCGTTGTCAAAGATTTCAATTGTTTATTTTTTTATATGTCATCTCTGTGGATCTTTACTTTCATGAGATGCTCACCAGTCTTATTAATTTGGTTTGATGTCGGATGAAGGTAAAATTAAATATGAACACGTGATCCACATCCAAATCAAACACACAATTATTTCCTCTATGAATTTGTGTACTTGCTGGTGGGTGGGAGACTGACAGGGATGGGTAAGAATACCTCTTGAACAGTTTCTTAAGAGCATAAGAGTATCTTCACCCTAATTGTATAATTTGGGTTATTACAGCTGTGTTTTGTTCCTGTTTTTTTTAACTAATAGAAAGAGAAGATTCATAGTTCCTTTCAATTGATATCTTATTTAACTGAGTGAAAAGTAGTCAATACTTGTAAACTTTGTGTAAGTCCTCTAAAAGAATTAAGAACCTAAATAAGTGTTTTGTATTATGAAATGGATAAAAATAGGAATTATGAAAAAAATGTAAAATAAAAAAAAATATATATAAATGTCTTTTAGATGTTACAATGAATATAAATAATAGAGAATTAAAATTAAAATTAAAATATGAAATAAATTCCCCTCTATTTTTTACTTTATTTTCAATCAGTTATTTTCCCTTTTATTAATATTCCTCACATCTCATTAGATTTCTTTACCCGAGGCAATCTTCTCACTGAACAGAAGCATAACTCGCCTATTCATAGCTTTTTCCTCCGTTCATTTCTTCTGTAAGTCGCATAAAATTTTCACCAAAATTCCAATATAATAAATTGAATCATTATAAATTAGTCTTCAAAGTAATCCTCAATTACCAATCTCACTTCATGTTTTGTAGACATTTTATTCTCAATAGGTTTCTTTTGAGAAGCTGTTTGCATTGTGACTGATTCCTTTTTTTTTTCTTGGTTCATTTTTCATTCAAATACTTTGAAGTGTCAACCAAAAATCAAATTTAATAAACGAAAAATAAAATATACTATTCAAAGTAAATAATTTTATCATCAAGCTGTTTTTTCTTTCTATTATTTCTTTATATTTTTATTTGACAAATTAAATAGTAGCTTTTGTCGTTTCCTCTTGTTCTTTTAGAACCAAAAACTATTCAGAATGTGAAGTCTTTTCATGTCCTGCTACATTTGAATTTTTTCTTTTCGTGAAGTGGCAGGTATAAATGATTTCTTTTACCACGACAAAAGAAAATGGTGTTTGAAGATTCTTTTCACCTTCTAATCTATTCCAATATCCTTTCCCTGTTCGAGAGAGATCACTGAAGATCTTACATGTGAATTCTTATTTTTTTCAATTTTAACTCTCCACCTCAAAATCAAAAGATTTTTTAATTTATAACATTATTTCTTCTTTTTATTGCAAAAACGAACTCCTCGTTTTAAACTATTCAAACTTATGGTATAATCACAAGTGTTTGTGATTTTTCATTTTTCGCAAATGATTTCTCTTTCAAACTTTTCCATTATCAATTATATTGAATCTGATGGTTCATTAACTCTCCTTCGTGTTGTGTTTGGATCCGTTAATGTATTTTTATATTATTGATTACAAAACTTAATAATACTTCTCATTATAACAATAATAACAACATTCTCCAATGAATAATGATAATATTATAATTGTAATAGTAATAATGCTAATAAACATATAATAACAACATTAATAATAAATTATAATTTTCTAATTTTAAATAATAAAATTAATTTTATTTTAACATTATTTCTCTAATTTACATTTAAATTTACATCACATTTATTATGAAGAATGAAATTGGAATCATATAATTTAATCTATTAAAATTAAAAATAAGATAAATTTTACTAATTATATCATACATAATTTTTCATAAACTTTTCATTCAATTTAACTTAAATCACATTATTTTTTTCTTAATTCAAACAATACTCTTTACCTATAAATCAATTCAAATCTAGTCTCCAAAATTTACACCCTAATCCATACACACCATATCAAACCGAAATTAAATTGTGTCCCATGCTTAGAATTGTCGTATTTAAACCAATAGGATTGAATAAGGGTAGCTAGAAATGTTAAAAGTAACAATAACACAATAACGTGAATCATTGAATTCGAACTGCGCACGGTGCGTTTTGTTCTCCTACTGTAGAAATTTTGCAAGTTGAACACACCAAACGTTTGAATCATGAAATAGTAGATGCATGTTCAGAAAGAAAGAAAGCTAATTAAAAACAGTACCAAAAGAGGAATAGTCCAATCTAACCAATGCAGAGTGGCATTGAAATTTGAAACACAGCATCCGAAGCTGACCCCTTCTTCATTATCCACAGTAAAAGACACAAAGTCCACAACTTTCATTCCAATTTAGTGGAGATGTTAGGTGGGAAGAAGACACTAATCAGTCATCACGTTTATGGCCATGTCCACAATTTCAGACAGGTTAGTTCTCAGTGCTCCGTTCTGTCCTGCAGTCAATACTGTTTCCTTCTCAAGTAACCATAAACCATGTAACAAGTAACACCAACAAAACAATGAATAATGATGATAACAATAAGTGCTTCTAACTCGCAAGTCACCAAGTTCCATAGATGGGGTGGGGTACCCCACAGAACGCGCTTAGAAGACTCTATCTCACCACTTACTCCACTCAAATCTCACACAACCAATGCGTGACTTTTCCACTCATCATCCCCCATTTGAACCATAATATAATAATTTGACCATGACTCACTCTTCTTTTTCCAACCACTGCCAACTTGGTCCACTTTTTTCTTCTCTTCTCTCTTCTTTAGTCCTTGCCCTTCACCTTTTTTTCCTTCTTCTTTCCAAAGTCTACATCTTTCTCTCTTACTTTCTCTCATTCAACCAAAAGATTGCTCACAAAGGAGGAATAATGGCAGTGACACCTTTCATTTCCCTCTCTTTCTTCTTTCTCTTTCTCCATTACCCTCTCCTATCCCTCTCAACCAATCCGGAAGGTATGCCCTACTGCTTCGTTTTTCTCAGTTGTGGATGCTCAATTTCGTTTCTCAACAGTTAATGGAACTTAATCTTCAAAGCTCTTCTTCTTATGGCTAGATCATGTGCTGTTTTGTTTCAATTGTTTGGTTTTCCTTTTTTTCTAATTTTTGTTTTGGGAATGGACATACTTAGTTGCATATTGTGTTTCCAAAACTACCAATTTTCTTTGGCCTCTTCTTAGCTAGAAAACGGGCTTGGTTTGGTCTCAATAGTTTGATTTGATCCAAATTACTGTGTAGGGAATGCTCTGCATGCTTTGAGAAGCAGGCTTTCTGATCCCAACAATGTGTTGCAGAGTTGGGACCCAACACTGGTTAATCCCTGTACTTGGTTCCATGTTACCTGTGACTCCAACAATCATGTGATTCGCTTGTAAGAATCCCTTTGTCCTTTTCTTTTCTTTCTGTTTGTTTATTCTGCAGATATAGGTTTTTTTCTTTTGCCTGTGACTCCATTCATCATGTTTTTTTTTTTTTTTTCTTTTGAGTTTTTT
>Ga0209589_1004270_pt1 | contig 24772 bp, 13 predicted proteins | sample CowpeawhiteBW_FD_187525 | JGI IMG/M metagenome (GOLD analysis project Ga0209589, IMG submission 187525) | Root nodule microbial communities of legume samples collected from California USA - Cow pea white BW (SPAdes) (version 2) | ecosystem: Host-associated > Plants > Roots > Nodule | place: USA...
TATATATAAATGAAACCGTCATTATTAAAAATTAATTACTGTTAAAAATTTAAAAGAAAAATTCAAAACAGTATTTGTATGGTATACATGATCCAAATACTAAAAAAAAAATTATTTACCCACATTCATAATTTACTTTACAAATTGTGCACCATTGTGGTGCAAAAACCTTGACCACTATGGTGTGCCTTGGTTTCACTGGGTACTATATATGAGGTGATGTCATTCACATTACCTTACTCAAAGTCAAAGACATTTATTTATAACACTCATCATGGTTATACGAGGTATCTCTTCAATGAACACACTAATTATAGCAAAAAAATCTGAGTTGCATACCATGTCTGATTATTTTATATATAAAAATAAAAATAGCTGCATAATGCAGTTTTCTGGTAGTTTGTCAGACAAAACACACAAGATTCTTACGAATAAATGTCATTTCAGAGTACTTTTTAATTTCACTATTTTAAAACTCATTAAATAATAAAAAATATTATCTTACATTTTCTTTGTTTGTTTATTTTTTAAAGCTTGAAAATTATGAAGATTGCGCAATAGTTTCTACTGTATAAAAGATGTACTACTACTGATGAATGACTATTTGAGGTAATTTAATGGTATCCTCTGTAGCAGAGATTTGTGCAGTATGAGTGTATGAGCAAAGGTGGAATGAATGAAATTCACGTGGGGTGAGGATTGTAGCATAGAGGGTTACGTTAGGGTTGAGAATAAGATGAAGTTGAACGGACCCATATGGTATTATGAGGGTTTGATGAATGATGTATAGTAGTCTGACCCATATGGTATTATGAGGTTTTCATGCACAATCTATGACCCACACGGCATTAAAAGTTAGGAATGGGCTAAGAGTAAGGCAATGGTTATGATGGCAGTCTTAAGCTTCAAAAAAGACTAAAATTCAAAGCTTCACTTTGATGAGTTTGGTACTCTAAAAGAACTTCTACCCTACCCTTGCAACAAATAAAGTGAAAGCTCTAAATCTTATATTCTTTGCAACTCTCCACAAGCAAACCCAATCGACAAAAATTCAACTTTAAAAAGATAAGCCTCAACTTTTTTACATATCTATTGCATTTTCCCTTTTCAGTCTTCATTTCACACCAACAACTCTGTTTTTCAACGAGTTTGGTGAAAACAACACAAGGGTCGGCAATCAGGACCGTGTTTCACATACCAATTCCAAACAAAACTCAATGATCACCGTTTTGTTTTATTTAACCACATTCTGATTTTCCCAATTAATATATATAGTAATGAAAGCAGATTGGATATTGGTTAGCATTTAAGAGCTAAACACAAACAGAAGGACTATAATGACTATTCGAAACATAGTAATTTCATGTTTGACCAATATGATGCACAAACATAATTTAAAGAGAATTAAAACGAAACCAATGAGGTAATCTTTGAGTATCCAGCAGATTATGTCATAATCCATGTAATTTTTTCTGCAAATTTCAAGAAAGAAACGCATGAACTTCGATGAAAAAGACTAGAGAAAAGAGATTTTAACTTACACGTTACTAGGCAATTGAATTCTGTTGGAGACGAAAGAATGAATGTTAAATGGTTAGTTGCTAGATCATGGAAAAGAGCATGAATTAGATTGTTAATAAGAAGATGACAGCAGATACTTTGAGCTAGGGGGAATGAAGCCTGGTCCGAGATCATTCTCAAGGTAATGGATGAACTTTGCTTCAGAATGAATGGTCTCGAACCAGACACCATTCCCCTCAACTCCTTCATACGTCTGTGTGGAAAAAATTGTGGGAGAGAAAGTGTGATTTGAGACAGAAGCAGTGAGGACTGTTTGATTTTGATTTGGCCATGCATTGTTTTTCATGGGCCCTTATATACGTGAAGATGGGGAATGTGTGGGTCAGAAAACGGTGTGTCCCACATGCCATGGCTCCCCCATCTTGTCAAGCTTTTCACACAGATTTTAAGTGTGTATTATACAATATCTTACCCTGGTTTTTAGCTCAAATGATCTATGTAAGTACTATAACATAACCTCCTTTGGAAAAAAAAAGATTTTTACTTCTTACCTTCTGCTTTAATATCTACTCACGTTCCTCCCTCTTGGTGTTCTAACAACCTAAATGACTGTTCACTTTCGTTGTTATTCTTCATTCCATGTGTATAGTAGTGCCAAAGTTATACATCTGACGTAGATATCTTTGAAAATTCAAACATACTAATTATGTCTTGGAAAATGAAAAAAGGAGTTAAATGAGGTCTATTTTGGTTATTGTGATGGTAAATGGTTTCAAATCAATAAAGGTTAAGGTGGATTAGTGATGCAAAAGTAAACAGATCTTTTAGCATCTGTTAAAGGCTGAGTAGCAAAGTTCCCTTTAAGTCCTACCTGCCTTGCCAATCTCTTACCAAACAACACCGCCAAGTCTTATCACAGACGTGGCTAGCAACAGTATAATCCTATTGCTTGGAAGACTTAATACCATCGACACAACCCTCTCTTGCTGTTTCATTTGACCTTAATAGCTCCGTCTAAGTTCAGATTACCTTAAACTGTTCCTTGCAAAAAACTTAAGATTACCTTAAACTGTTCCTTGCAAAAAACTTAGGTACAATTACTTGTACATTTTCTAAATTATGTCATTGCTTTCTTTTTATGCATTATTGTAAAATAAATAATAAGACGTATAGTTTCTTTCTTGCTTACGGGGTTGATGTTGTCAGAGTGACTTAAGCATAGAACACAAATTATTGTGTATCATGGTATTGAGATGAGTGTTTAAAGGGGTTCTCTTTTGCTTTCCACTTAGAAAAAGGGGCAAATGAAGAGTGAATAGCTTCTTTCATTGATGAATGACACTCCCAATGGCGTCAATCCAAGCTTTACATACAAACAAATACTGTTAGTGCCACTCCTATGTAATCTTAAGCATTGGTAGTGGCAAGTGGAAAAAAGTGGACAGTGGACAGTAAAACAGAACATGTTTTGAAGGGAAAATAAATAAAAATTACTGAAAAAGCGAGGGCAAAAAGTGTAGGTGCCGTGAGTACTGTATTTGATATATGTGCACAAATATACTATATTGGGATTTGAATTTCTTGACATGTTTGGAGCTTATAATTCCATCAAGTTGTAAACATGGTGTGGTCCTAATGGGGCAAAAAGGGAAAGAAAAATGCAGTTAGGCAAAGTAAGCATCATCACATTGACCGAAACAATCCCAAAATTGATTAGGGATGAGGAGCATGTAACCGAGAGTTTGACCTAGAAGTTAAGCAGAAACACTACGTTGACTATTAACGTTTAGAGATTATGCAATGGCACACTTGCAGCAGCACCCAAAAACTGGTCCAGCAAAGAATGGAAGGAACGAAAGAATTTGGAAGGAAACTGAGGAAAGTTGTGAAGTAAGGGAATGTAATGATAGAAGCAATCAGTGGAAAAAAGAAAGAATGAATAAAATATTTTGAGCATGAAGGTGTTTGTCCTCTTGGGAGTGGGACAGTTAAATTGGAGAATAACAAACGATAAAAACAGGGAGAAGGAAACAAGATGAGTAACTGATGATGCGGGGGAAGATGAAAGGAAATAAAACTCACATGCAAAAAGTAAGAGTGAAAGGACGATAGCAACATGTCATGGAACTTGAGAAGGACGATGGACCCTCTACCCTCAAACACCATCAAATTGCTTTCTTCTTCTTCACATTTTCATGGCTTAAGATTATACTCTGCAATGTGCATTCTCAGTTTCTCAACCCTACAAATGTTATGCTAATAACCCTTTGTTATGAAACAAGGGTCACTCTCTCAGTTCTTTCACTCTCACCCATCCTTTTCTTGTAGATACCCGAGATTATGCGGACTCATCATTGTAGACTGGACACCAAATCAGAACATCTAACACAACACTTCACAATGCCAATCAAAGAAACTTCCCCATACTTCATCGCCTAATATCAAAACCATTTTATTTTATATAAACAATTGATCGTTATATTTTATGTGTTTCTTCTAAACTAGAGCCTTTTGTATGTGTCGGTGAAAAAAAAAAAAAGAACTAGATTGGTGTATTTTTGTTCCATTGAATGGAATTTGACTATTCTTTTCTCTAACACTTTTATTTCATTTTATAAAGTAATAAAACCACTTTTTAATATCACTCGAGATTTGAGTTCTCAATAATTTAGTCATGTGAAGTGTAGTTAAACCCAGCTAATGAAGTATTCACATGATATTCATGGATATGGATAGACATCTTATATTCCTTGACTTAGAAATATCACACCCCAGGATACAAAGGTTAGGTTGAGAGACTCAGAACTATAATTCACAACTGTCTAAATGAATAAATGATATATCTTTCAAGAGCTGACAAAAACATTTTAATTTAATAAAATTATATATAATCATCCTTTTTAGTTTATATTTGCAATTTATTTTGGTTTATATTAAAAACATTAAGAGACTTTAAAGTTAAAATATTCAATTTCCTTTTTTTTTTTAATCTAGAAAGTTATTTATAGACCTATAACCAGTTAATATTAACTTCTCTTTAAAGGTAGATATCAAAAAAATTCGTACCCACAACTATCCGTGGATAAAACTCACAACGAGTATAAAATAGATACTATAAATGGATATCCGCAGGTAATGGGTACGTGTATTTTTAATACCCGCATTTTAACGGGGCGGTACAGGTATCATAGTTTTCGTACCCGTTATACTCTAATTTAAATAAAAAATGTAAAAAACAACATGATTAAAATATTAACATATTGATTTTGAATGATTTGTTTTCTTATCAATTAGTTTAAAAAAAAAAAACCATTTCTTTGTAAACTGTCATTCAATACTAATTAAATGAGTTATTTGGACTTTGTTTAAAATTTATGAATGTTATGTATTGTATTTTATTTGAATTTACAATTAAAATATGTTGTTAAATATTTATTTATATTTTTTTGTAAATAGTCGTGAGTATCCGTGGATATCTATGGATAGTAAAAAATTATGTAAGTATCCGATAACGGATGCCCGACATATATGGATACGAATACGGAATAGATAGTTATCCAGCGGATAGGATACGGGGAACTACTACTCGTACCCTGCTCGTCCCATTAACATCTCTAGTAGTGAGTCTTGAGCTATATGTAGGTTCAGTCCTAAATTATCTTTGTGAGAATTATTTCGCCAAAGTATACATGTTTTTTTAGAAAGATGATGTTCATATTATCATATATTTAAGCTTATATACCGCATTAACAGTCATTAGTATCTCTATAACATCTTTGAATGTGAGTTCAAGAAAATCCTCATAATAAAATACTAACGAAATTCTCCTCCAATAAATTTTTATATATTTTATTTACAAATATATAACATGTCCATGTTAACATTTGAAGCCTTAAGATTATCATTAGACTAAAATGTTAAGTAAAAACTATTAAAAATAATTATTAAGATAATAAAAGTTAAAAGAAATAATTGGTTATTTGAAAACTTTAGTTTTTTCAAAAAAATAGTTGCAAAAAACTAAAATTGTGTATAACGTAGATTACAGACAAAAATGCAAGTTAATTTGTTTTGTTTTGGTCTTTCTCGCATTTGTCAAAAAAAAAAATGGACCTACATAAGAATTATAAGCTAATTTTGTTGGTTCACCTCACATAATGATTGGCCCTAATTAGTCAAGTAATAAAAAATCTTAAGAAAAAAATTATACAAAGAATCTTATTTGAATGTTTTACATATTTGTTACTCTCCATGAGTATATAAAATCAAAATGAACTAAGTAAGCATAAGGTTGAGAATTCATATAAAAATAAATTATTGTCTAAACTATTAAAAAACTATAGCAATTAGTTGATGTTAAACGTACGCAATAGAACTAATTTAGGAATTTAAGTATATAGGGAAGGAATAACAAAATAAAATAAAAGAGTTTTATCTAAATAAAATATAATTTTTTTTTTCGGGTTAGTTTGTCTTGTCAATGACTCATGTGGAGGTTATATAGGAAAGATCTAAAGCCGGTTATTATTATGACTCGTTTTTTGTATCGTCATCTTAATATAGATAGGTGAATTAGCAGCTTAGTAATTATTTTTTTTAATAAAAATATGAAGTGAGCTTTAAGAAGAACTTATAAAAAAAATTAAAAGTAAAAAAATTATAATAAATTGTAAGTTTAGAAACTGTGTCACTCCTGAGATTAATTCTTTTGCCAGATAATTTTTATTTTAATGGTATAAACTTATAAGCAGATCAGATATAAGTTAACTAAACTGTGCATATATCGTGTTGTACATGACATGACTAATTAAAAAGAATGAAATTGTTAAAGTAAGTTATATATAGCACTAACGAATTTCATTTTAGGTTCGCATCATTTAAAGGAGTTTCACAATTGCAGGCGACAAAAACGTTAAATTCTTTCTAAGACTGTCTGCTCTTAAACTAATGGTATAAAGGATCTACTGAAAAAAAAAATGTTAAAAAATGTTTGTTATTGAGACATTCTTTTGGTCACACGATACTTAGACATTTCATCATTTAGATTTAACTCTATCAGGCAAATAAATTTTCGTGCTTAATTCATACTAAAAAAATAATAATTTAAACTCTGTATTTTACCACTTCTACTCATTGTAACAGTACAATAATTGTACCAATATCAAACACAAATCTTGTTTGACCCCCCAAGAAAACTATTCTTGATCAGAAAATCCTACAACGAAACAAGGTTTTAGAATATGCTTCCACAAACTAAACTACATCGATATGGAAGCAGCATCCCTTAGACCAGAAGTGCTGCTTTTACAAATGGGGTATGCTTTGTTCAAAAGGGTTTCTCTTTTGCCGTGCAAAAACAAAACCATACAAGCAATAGACATAATATTTTTATTTCTGCTTTCTACCTTTAACGACTAGACATTAATGTCCCACCTAAAGGCAGAAAGCACTTGACCCTTCAGCAAAGTTGCACGTTATTCCTCTGGCATTATGGCCACAGTATGCAAATGTCAGTGATGTCACTGAAAGAAAGGAAATTGTTCATCTAAACCGATGATCATCTTAATTTTAAACAAGGTTCCTTTATGTTGCTGGTGATGTCCATATACTCCCATAAAGTTGGAGGTGAAAATCATAGCTATGGCACTATCTTATCTTTCGTACACTACTCTACTAAAACCCCAAAACAGCTTTGCTAATGCGAGAAAAAGTAGCAAAAGAAATGGCAACAATGAAGCATAATTACTGCTAATCGAACAGCATTATTTAATGATGACTTCAAACAATCTGATCCTGGACTTCAGGCAGACAAACAAATGCTGAAATTGCTCTTATGAGCAACAGGATTTAAATTTACAAATAATTTGAATAAATTACAAATAAACATTTTACTACTTACGCAATGCACACAGCAGCAAGTGCCTTATAAGTTAAAGGAAAAACATGTTTGTTGGGAGAAACAAGACCACAGTTCCCAGATACACATAAATTAGAAAAATGAGGAACTAATCTCACTGAAAATTTCACTGGCTGCCAATCTCCAAGTCTGCTTGTCCAGTTACTTTGGCCATATCAATTTCTTCAATATGATTGAGCTTGTTTTTTGGGTCACATAAGTCATTCACATCACTCTTAACATCATTGTTGTTGGTCTTCAGTGTTTGATGCTTTCTCCTGATGCCAGCTCCTTTCTCCTTAGCCCCTTCAGATAAATTAACTGCACCATTGTTGCTCTTTTGCCGGCCCAGCTTTGGAGATTTTGCTCGCGTGGCTGGTAGCTGACCCAGACATAATACTCAACTTTTGTCAAGCACAGAAGTTGAAAATATGTCTATGTAATTAGATCTTTCACAATTATAATGAGCAGTTTTTCAGTCACTGTTGAAATTTAGTTCTAGAGCTTAACATGAACACAACATTGTTGTTTTTAAACTGAGCCCCATACATGATACCATTACAAGTACAAGAACAGTACATACCTTCTTCAGCTCAACCTTGGGAGGAGGCCCCTCATGGTAAAAGCTAGGCATAGGGCTTGCTTTAAAAGTTAAACTCTTCCTTAGCTGCTTAATAGCTTCCTCCATCTCTTCCTTAAATGTTTAGAAATTGATGAAGGAATTGGAGTGAGAAAACAAACTATGTTCTTAAAGAAAGGAGTAACAAAATGGCGATGTATTCCCAAGTTTTGAATATACAGGATAAAGTGTTGCACCTTGGTCCTTGCTTCACTTTGATTCTTCTCAGCTTCCATTGCTTGGTGCTTTTCCTCCAATTTTGTATAAAACTATTTAAGGGACCATGCACATATCAATTTGAGGTAGGAAAACCTATTCAAACAAAGCTAACTAATACACAGGTTGTTACCTCCTTCCTTTTTTCTGCACGTTCAGTGGACCTAAACACAGGAGCAGAAGAAACAGTTGCCCTGGATTTGATTGACCGCATAGAAGTTCCGGTTCTTTACATGGTCAAGTAGTAATAGAAATTTCAAATTCTAAAGCAAGTAGACCCATTGCCAGAATAAGAAAAAACATGACATGAGAATTTTATACTTATCAACTTAAACATTTTTAAGAGGATACATTGAAGTTACGGAGCAAGCATCATCCTCATCAGGATGCTTCTTGTTATCAGGTTGCAATGGCTTTCTTGAAACTAAAGGAGATTTCAACTGCAAGTGGAAGCAGAGAAAATAAAAGATTTAAGACTAACTGTGAATAAATAGTAACAAGACAAAAGCTAACCATAAACAGTTTATCAGTGACTCGGTCAAACCAAATTTAATTCCATTTAATTGCAGCAATCCTTATAAGATAACTATTTTACCATTCTGAAGAACCTCTTAATGGGCTAGACGTCAAAAGTTTAAGCTCTCTGGTTCTGAACTTTGTATGAATATACAAGAGATAATATATAAACTTAAAAAGTTTTTCTTCCCTGATGATATACTTAAGAAAGCACAGTGATAGAAGGGTTTATTTTTAAAACTTTCCACAAATATAAATAAAGACATCACAATGATTAAAGATGGAAATAAATTTAACATATCAGCATATACCTGATTCTGTTTAAACATATTGGGAGATAACACGCTTTTTTTATTTAAAGATTTTCTCTCATTATTGGCTTTGTTGTCTTCTTCAAAAGCAGGACGAGTTCCAACTGAAGCACGCTTCTCGGTTGCTAAGGAAAACGGCTGTGGAATTGTGGGCTTGATTTGGGCACTACCTGTACACCTGCTATGAATATTTCCAGTATTTCCAGCAGGAGGTCTTGATCCATTCTTCACAGTGTCCCGTGGCTTGTGTTTACCCCTTGTTTTGTGGGATTTAAAACTTTTCTCACTGACAACATCCTCAGAATCTGATGTTAACTTCTCCTCGCATTTTTTAAGATTATTGACATCAGAGACCTTAACAGAAACTTCTGTGGTGCATTCCTTCACCTCATACTCCTTTGCACTTTCCTCTGAACTATGATGTTCAGTTGTCTCGTTGATTTGTTCATAAGACTCTGTAATATTGTGATGGTCACCTCCAGCTTCATGACCTGAATCATGGGGAATGCCATCCGAATATACTACGACATGATCTGGCTCCTTGATGATACAAATATCTGTATCTTCTATTCCCATTGCTCTATAGCAAAGAAATGCGAAAACTAAATAAATTGAGTTGGCTGAAATGTCACAAATAATCAGGATAGTTTGTTTTACAGTTCTCTATTACAATTGGCATACATAACAGAAAAATAAGTACATGCCTAATTGAGAAGGGGCGCAATATAATACATATAATAATATTTTTGGATTTCGTTTAGTATTGAAAGACTCAGTTCATTCTCTGATCAATACCTGAAATTACATTACAAACATCTAAAATCTTCATCTAAAATATGATAATTCTCATGATGTTGATGGTGAAATTGAGTTTGAAAAATTAAAGTTCATTTGAGAGATTCTAACAATTAAATCAAAATCAAGTTTTATGATATTGAATTCTTTGAAGACATTTAGTTGTTTCCCTAATGCATGCATAACTTATAAAATAATATTAAATATTCCTATTATTGATGCACCCACTAAAAGAAGTTTTCTGAAATTAAAATTGTTTAAATCTTATTTGCAATCTGCCAAAACAGATTCAATAGTCCTGCTCTAACTCCTATTCAATTTTTTTTTTTAAATTATTATGAGAGAAATATTGGTGTTTTTGCAACCAAAATAAAATACACAAAGAACAATATTTATCAGTTTTCCCCAAGGCACAAAAAATTTGGGGTCAACCCTGAACCTATTTTGGATAGAAAGATAAGAAAATTTAACCCACAAAAGGTTTGCACTAAACCCTTTCAGAGGAATTTCTCTCTAAAACAATCAAATAAAAAAGTCTTATCTACAATTACACATCTGAATTTGTACCTATAATTAGGAGAATATCTAGATGCTATTCTTGAAACTATGTTCTCTCCTGGAAACATTCATTAGAACTATCTTCTCCTCACTACAACCACAATTCATTCTGACACTCACTGTTACAACTAACATATGCCTAAACGTACTTATAAATTTAATAAACACAAGGCGAGATGAGAATATTCTCTAAAATCCTTAATCGTTGAGTTCAACTACAAAAGGTGAAACCAGGGGGCAAAAGATTATTTTAAAACTAAAGAAATGAGCATGACAAGTCTCTTTTGTGTGAAAGCATATGTGCATTATTTAACATAATCATATGGAATAGAATCAATTGTTTACCTAATTCCAGGCTTAAAAGCACTCAAGAAAAACTAAAGCATGCAAAAGGAAAGCCATCAAATTGGTTGGTGGGTGTCTTCAATCAATGATTAAGACTCTAATAGTTAAAAAATCAACAACTCAAGTATATCATAAACAAGACATCATATGTGCAAGTAAAAAGATGGGTGTTAAGCAAGGAGAATAAGAATAGGACAGAATATTTTCTTTTTAAGTGTAACCACGAAGATCATCCCAAGGAAAACATGCTGTGGTTTAGAGAAATTAAAATACATTGAGTTTTCTCAAACTCCAAAATCAATAAAGAGAATATCTTACATAAACGGTGTCCACCGACAAATTCAATATAAACATAGATCACACGTGAAGATCGTTTATAGTATATATTTGAAGTTACAGCAAAAACGGTATAGTTTAAATCTCGATGGATAAATTATTTTTCCAAAACTGGATCAAAACATGCAAAGATTTGGGTGCAAAATGCTTCCCAGGAAAAGAACCAAAACCCAAAAAAGAGGGGAAAAAACTCAAACTTTGAATTATCTATACTTTGCAATAGAGAACCAATAAAGAAAAAGCGAATTCCAAAATTCAACATGTAAACAGATTTGCCTTCTTCTTCCTCAGCCACATTAGACATTTTCTCAACAAGTAAGTAAACCTTCACTTAAATCTTTTTCCCATCAACCAAACAGAGCCCGATTTCAAAAGAAAATCAACCCAAAGGGTCAATGACCCAGAAAAGTATAAAAGAAATAATTGAACAACCCATTAAAGTAAGCAATAAAATAAAATAAAGAAGACACAGAAACAGGGAGTAGGAGGATCTCAGATAGAAAAAAATGTGCATTTTGAAGAATAGGAATGGAAAAAGAGAGCAGAATGACTCACATTATGAGTTGGATCTGGAAAGAAATAATGCAACTGTATTGGTGAGTTGTGTTTTGAGTTTGAGTTTATGCCTGAGTTTTGTCCTGTACTGTGTATGTTGTGTTGTCGCGCGTTTATATGAGCCTCGTCGGTCACTCACCGTTTCTTAACGGTGTTAAATTTCGCCTTTCCAATTTTGAATTTGGATTCATCCACTTTTGTTGTGGGGAACAATTGTATTGTGAATAATTCTTTTCTTAAGCCACTGGATAAAATTATTAACGAATCCCTTAAATCAAATTTAAATATTCTACCAAATACTTTTTGTCTTCACCTATCTTTCTCTTTATAATAATTGATAGTGCAATGTTTAATCAAATAGACAAACACCCTCTCGTTTTTGTCTTTACAATTGGATATTTCTGTACATTCGGTGTTTTGGGTCTTTTCGTTTCTATTTCTTTACCACAAAACTTCATAATTCATAGACTTTTGCATAACCCTTTTCGAAGTCATTAGTTACAAAAATTACTGAATGCTACATTAAAGTTCACAACTTTAATTTGAATTTAAATGAAATTTTGTAGAATTGAGTTTGAAAATTTTTTCTTCTTCTGTTTTCCCATTCCAAATTGAATTTTCAAGATAAAATAAAATATCCAACCTACTTGATGTGTTGTTATCCCAACCATTTTTACTTATCTAAGAATTATTGGAATAATAGAAATACCGTTATTCAATACCTGAAATTAGAAAAAAATAATTTTTTAAACTTAATTTTACGTGGATCCTTTATTTAATTTTGTTTTTTTACTGAAAGAGAATAAACCTGGTCGAAAACCAAATAAAAATAATACTTTTTAAATCAACGTTGAATCACCCAGTTAAAAACCGAACACAACCTTAGGATTTAAATTTTTTTTTTCAAAGGCAACAAAATGAGTTTAGGTTTATTACTAAAATCAAGATTAGGATTATAGATGAAGTATAAATCAAACAATAAATTGGGAAGTTGAAGGACACGTTTGACAGGTGCTTGATAAAATTCGTCAACAATCAACAGATGGTCCCCTCGTATATAAAAATGTTAATCTCTAGTATAAGTTTTATTTTTCTAAAAAAAAATTGGTTAAATTCCATATAAACATCATGCACAACTCACTTATATATAGAATTGCATCATAACGTGTATAAGAGTGGCAAAGGATCTGATTCCCTTTTGGATACATACTACAAAGTTTTATTCATTACTAAATGAGTATATTCTACTAAAGAATGATGTCATGAATCCTAGAATCGCCACTATAAGAAGAGTTCTATCTAGTTATCATTTGCACTTAAGGATTGTTCTCACGGTTAAATTTGTAGATATATCCGATTTTTAATACTAAAAATGGAATAAAGTTTACCTAACAAGAGAAATCACATAAAATTGCCTAATTAGATAAACTACATAGAAACGCAAATTCAAGTTATTGTAGAGCAAGTCATAAGGATAAGATTTTCAACACATTACCCTTGTGCTAAAGTTTGGAAAATTTAAAAATATGAAATTCAAAGGACTAAACATTTATAGCTATGGTTTGATTTTCTATCTTAGAATTTATATTGAAATCAAACTCAATTCCAAAAACTAGTTTAAAGAGAGAGTGATTTCTGCTGTTTGTATACACTTGTTCAATCAGGTTTCTATCATTTCAACGTTGCATCTCCATCATAAATAAATTGGAGTAGTTATGATCTGGCTGATGATTTAAAATACTAATTAATTTTGCCAGTGAGGATCACTAATCATGATGGTAATGTCTTTGCAGAAAAGCAATTAGAGAAAAGACATCCCATCTAATGCATTGCTTAGATCCTATCCATGATTATTCCTGCTTAACCCCTCGAAAAATGCCCAACACCCTCCCATAATTTATTAAATTCTTATCAATTCATTCAAGTTTTGAACTTGAAGACGTTACTCTTTGAATTTGAGTTCAACCAGAGTTTTTGAATTGTCTTTAGTCCTGGATCATTGCAAATTAATTTTTTTTAACATCTAGTGCAAATAACGGACAAAAATTTGAATTTCGTGGCTGTGGTTTTTTTCAAACGAATGCTTGAAGCTTTAATCAAAGCATATGCATGAAAAAGTAGCAAAGCTTTCCTGGGAAGTGCACGTTTGTTGTTCGGTTAGCATTGATTTTTCATTAGGGAAGTGCGTGCATTGTATTCTTTAAATATTAATAATGCACTTCACACACAACTCCATCACGTAGAAAATGATGGATACTGAAAAAGCAACCAATGTTAGTTGAAATAATAGCTAGATTTTCACACGAAAAAATTTGCATTCATTTATTCGTCTGGCAAGAAACTTAACAAAAGAAATAATGAGCAAGTGTTCATTTGTGAGTTAAAATTGCTTTACCCTGTTTTGTCTGTTGAAAAGTCATTATTAGTTTAACAGTAGTAAGTTAAGAATATAAAGGGTACATTAAAAAACAATGGTTTAGAGGTCAAATAAATCACAATCTTAGTCAATTGAAGTACAAAATAGTAGGTACAAACCTTCCCACGTCAAGATTGAGTTTTGATTCATAATTTGAGAGTGAAGAATGAGCGGTTTGTTCTTTTGAATCTCTCCATAGTTTAAGCAATAAACATAGGCATGAGCGAAACTAAAATTCATCCTTACTTTACGAACTTCCTTCTTCTTGAGGAAGATCTTACAACCCACAATATCATTTTCTCACTCAAAGGATCCATGAAGGGCTATTCCAACTACCAAACTAAAAATATGTATTTTTCCCACTTTTATTTATTGAATCCAGTTGTTTTAACTATTGTAATCGGGTGGGATTTTAAGACGCAATATGGACAATTGAGAAAAGTAAGATGTTTTTTGTCTCCACACAAAGTGGTCCAATTATTTAAAATTTAAAAAGGCTATTCTGGTTGAGGTATATGCAATGCAACTTGGTTCTACAATATCAGTAGTTTCTTTTTTTGTCTTTTGAGCAGTTTGGTGAAGTAAAATTCACTGCTGTGAGTCCTTCCACAAGCAGGCAAATATCATCTTACAACAGTAAAAACTGTTTACAAACCCACTTTTCATATTGAATTGTTCAACCCATCATCTTGATAGAATAAAGAGGGAATTAAGTTTTAAATTATTTAATCAGTAAGCTGTAACAGTCAAGAGTCTAAAAGAAGTAAATTACGTTTTTGTTGAACAATGATAGTTCACACGAACTCACTTCTGAAGATGTAACTGACTGGACAATTTAGCTAGGGTGAGCGCCAATACCTGTACACCATTAGACATATCTTGAATGCTGGCAAACTCTTCAGGCTTGTGGCTGTACCCTGCAAAAGCAAGAAAAAGAATATTGACAAATTCTTTTCTTTATGAAGCTCTTAGAAACATTTCTTTTTTCATATCCCTACTTGGCTCCATCAAATTGGAAATGATGCATGTGAATGTATGGCAACAAGATAAGGTCAAGTTTGAGTTTGAGACCGACAAAAGTTGGGTATGGTAGGATAGGGGTGGGGATCAAAGGCTATGAATATGGGTGTTTTTGCCATGTCTAACTTAACATGAAAAAAATTATATATGTTTCTGAATTCTAAGTTCATTCATTAGGTGTTTATTTACACAAGATTAGAGCTCTACTTGGTGCTTTAAAATAATTATAAGAGGAGCACAAACTACATTTTGTTCCCTTTCTTTTAGCTATGAATTGCACAAGAAATGCTGAAAGTGCAAGTGGTTCGCAATAACAAAAGTAAATACCTTTGTAACAAGGAATGAAAATCATGCCCATCGGAGACAGCCTGCAATAAATAATGGACGTACATGAGCAGCAGATATTTAATTCATGTAATAGCAAACCCTTTTTTGTGTTCTTATAACATAATATAATTGGATTAAATTATGCTAATGGAGATCTTTCAACTGCTGTCAGAATGTTTGCAAGCATTAAACTTGTACATGGCAATAGGAGGAAAAGAGAGACGGGAGGCTCTCAATAATATTATTCTGAATGTATGAAATTAGATTAGAACAATAAGCAGTGAAGCTAGAAAAAAAAAAAAAGACTAAGCACCAAATTATAGACATAATTAGGTCAAGTACCAGTGTAATGCTACTACTAAGACCACCCCAACAAGTCCAAAAACATGACAAGATTCCAAGCATAATAAGAATCCCAATATTCTATGAAATTAAAATATATACAGTTTATGTGCAAGTAAAAATTGTGAGAAAAGTTGTGAGCCCAAATAACTTATCCAATCCATTCACTATCATGCTCAAAACAAGACTTTCTTCTCCTTATTTTTTCTTTCCTCCCATGTAGTCACCATTCTGATTATCATTATGGTCAAGGTTTAGTCCTTGTATAAAGAGAAAGAAATATTAGAATAGTGCAGTACCCCCCAGTTCATGGAAATCACGGAATCTTTAAAACAACCTTTTTCTTAGTTAGGTCCTACGCCATTTCAACATTTGAAAATTTTAATAATGGATATTTTGGGGCACTTCATACAAAAATAATATCTGCTCTAGTAAAATAAACTGTCATCTTTCTCTCTCTCTCTCAAGTATTACCTGGCCATAAACAATGAGTCATGATAGGCTCTACTGATCATCAATTTGCTTGTCAAGTTTAGTTCTTTTGTTGTAATTTCAACTGCCTTTATGACAGCTTCATCAGAAAGAGCCGGTGGATCCTGATTGATGACACGAAAGTCAGAGAGCTTGACACCACGGGTTTTGGTTATTTTAATTGCTGATTGATGAATTTTCTCCACCACTTTGTTTCTTCTTTCCTCATCAATGTCTCTTGTGTCTATGGCAATACAGAATAATTACAATCAAAATATTTGTATGAATGATTATAATAAATTAGCAACTGAAATTATCCATACGTAGTGAAAGAAAAAGTAAACAACTATAGTATGGTAAAATCAGATGTAATTTAACATTGCAAGAATGCAGGTACAACTGAAGTTGTCCCATAAATACACACCAATTTCTAGGTGAGATTTGCTAGGGATGCTGTTGATTGCTCCAGGATGCAGTTCCAGGATTCCTTGTAAAATAAGAGAGATTAGTTTAAATGTAAGTTCTAGATTAACTAAGGCACTTCAATAATAACTTACCAACAGTGCCAACGGTATCAATTGACCCAGATTCCAGCACATGCCTCTCCACAGCCAGGGCTAATTCAGAAGCAGCAAGACCTGCATCATTTCTGCTCAAAAGGATATATATATATAAAGCATTAGAGTTTGTCCATTAAGAAGTTTCAATTTCAAAAGAGATCAAAATAGTGGACTAGAAAATTTAATGGATTCAAAAGATAGATGTTACTATTTGGTCTCTCAAAAACCATGGAAAGATATTGAACAACATAAAAAAATCTGAAAACTATAGAAAAATTATATCTGCATGTTCAGTTCAAGTTACTGCGATGACAGAAAAGGATAAGGGTGTAATGTCACAGAGTAATATCTAATTTAAGATGGAACACACCTGTTAGGCATAAGGACGGCGCCTGCATGGCCCCCATTGCCTTCAAATTCAACCTTTAGACTTGCTGGAGCTGCAATGGCAGTAACTATGCCTATAGATATACCTGTGTCAAGAAACATATTACGTCTGATCATTGAAGCTATGGCTGTTTCAAGGTTATGTTAGCTCCAAGATGTGTACCTTCATCTTCCAGAATTGGTCCTTGCTCTATGTGCAGTTCTATAAAAGCAGAATATGTTCCTTTCTTTAAAAATACACTGGATAAGTCGTCTCCATTTTTCCCATACCCAGCAGATCTTGCAGCATCTAGGAATGATATGTTTTGAATGTCAGTTGTTGTCTTTAGAGCATTTGCAAGATCCTCACTCCCGGCCAATAAGCGGCTGCACAAAGGTAACAAATGATGAAGCTAGAAGTAGAATATGGGATGTAGTTTGGTTATCATGTTAGTGAGACAACACCAGAGGATAAAAACGAATTATGGATTTGTTGACAAAAATCACCACAAATAGGAATCCTATTCGAAGACAATACATAAACGCAGTTTCTGACCTTCCCAAGCAACCTATCCCAAAGCGTGTTGGTTCTTCTGATGTGAATGATATGACTTCCAATGATCTTCTAGGTTTAAAACCAGCCCTGTGAAGGTTTACAATCAATATCGCAAACATCACTACTCCGAAAAAAAGTGGATAACCAAAGATTGTACATTATAAGTCTCATCTCGGGAATTTGGACCTTTCATGCATATAAGCAAATACAAGGAATTAGTTATCTGTGGAACATCTCATTTCTCTCCAGTTGTATGAGTTGATATTTCGGTAATTGCCAGAGCATAACTTGTTCCTGTCTTTTGTAAAATAGTTTACAGACATGCTTATGTTGGTTAACATGGAGTCATCCACAACACAAAAAATCCATTCATACTGTTCTGGTCAAGCATCAACTCATCAAACCACAGAAAACTAAAGTCATAAAGACTGTAGTAACTTATTAAATGGAAAATACAAGTTAGCTTTATCTTGATTCAATGTCTCTAGGGCCAAAATGTTTGAACTTTAAAATTATTGTACTGAAAGAGATGAGTATCTATTTGAACTAACTTCTGCAGAGGCTAATGCAGAACACCAGGACAGTGGAAATACATTAGGAATTAAATGTGTTGATAGACAGGAATTAAACACTTTTGTATTCTGAACATTCAATTAAGTTCTACAAATAATAAGGAAAATAAAATAAAATGAAACCTTTTTAGGACTCTGATGGCTTCAATGGCGCCTAAAACACCAAGAACTCCATCATACTTTCCAGAGTATGGTATGGCATCAACGTGCGAACCTGTTGCAACTGCAGCAAGCTCAGGCTCGAGGCCCTCCCTGCATAAAGCGATAAGGCGGTGCTGTAGTTAGTAAATTACAGGAATGCTGCTACTAAGATATAGAAGGTTCACATGTGCTTGACGACCCAGTCAAATATCAGAGAGAAAATTATAAAAATAAAAATTTTGAGATTAGATGTTATTTTATTTTGAAGAACAATCAGACACTCACCAACGACCAAATATGTTCCCAACAGCATCCTCTCTCACAGATAAACCAGCAAGTTCCATCTGGGTTTTTACATACCTACAATAAAAGACGAGTAAAAAGTCCATAATGGCAGACTATGCTCAAGGCATATCTTCATAAGATTGAATTGTTTATCCATACGTAAACTTAGAAGAACAACAAAAAGAAAAACACTTGCACCTCCTTTCTGCACTTGTGCAATGTTACATCAACATGGTTCTTTTCCACGATACCACAAACCAAAATATACAGCCCAGCCATGGTAATAAAATTAAAAAGAAAAATGGAACTTGATTCACGTACTTGCGACCCAAAACATCCTTGTCAGTGAACAAGACTCTGGTCACTGATGGAGCAGGTGAGTCAGAAAAAGCTGCAAGCTCGTCAATCTAAGAACAAGACAGTATTAATAAGAGTATAAACAATCATCACTGCCAAAAAAACAAAGACCAAAAATCGAAAAGCGAAAACCCCAGTTGGGTAAGTGGAGTAGTACCTGGTTCTGCAGAGCTTGAGCATCAACGGAGAGTGAAGTGAGTTGGAAAGAGTGAGGTTCGTTGATTGTGTAGCCAGAAAATTTCTCCATGGTGGCTGTGATAGAAGGGTCATCATATTGATGTTGCTGAGCAGAAACAGCAGTGAGAGTGAGAAGCAGAAATAGGAGCACAGAGTGAACCATTTTTTGAGGTATTAATTGGCGTTGCTATCAGCAGCCACACCTACCTCATCGGCAGTAATAAAGGATTCCTCTGCACGTGTTCTGTGCCCATTCACGTGTAGACATCACTCCTGATTCGTGAAAGTGAATAACATAAGCCCCACAAACCTACTATCTCATGATACTCCAAAGAGATTTTCAGAAAATAAAAATATCTCTATTAGTACGGGAGCATATGGTTCGATTACTAAAACAGAATAACATTTTCCTTATTACATATTTTACAGATGTTTAGTACTGGAATATATGGTTCAATTTGTTTGTTTGCTTTTCTTTCAAAAATGTCAAAAGAGAAGTTTTCAAAATCAAAAGAGTAAACGGTTTTGTTTTATAAAGAATTTTTTTTTTAAAACACAATGAATAAGGCAACTATTTATTTTATATATTTTTATATATTTTTATATCATATGTTCAACTAAAAAAATTAATCACAAAAAGGAGTTATAAATAAATTTATAAAAATAGATAAGAAAAATGAAGTAGAAAATACATACGGAAGCTCTTTAAATGAACAAGATAATAACAATATAGCTATAGACGAAAACAATAATAGAGAAAGAGAAATAGTTAGTGATTAGGATAATATTAACAATTTCAGTGTCAGTTGTTTCAGTTGAAAGAGTCTCTCAAAATTAAAGATAATAAAAACTTATTTAAGATTAACAATGTTCCAAGTAACAATATTCCAAGAAAGATGAGACGAATTAGCCTGATTATCTATTAAAAAATAAATGTTAAATAAAATTAATCATGACAATTTAATAAACAAATTTTACATCAAAAAGAGCTTAGAAAGTAAATTTTAAATGAAAAAACCTTATTTTTTAAGTTTGCTTTAGATCTTCCAAACTCTTGAGTTGCCCCTGCTACCGAGTACCCCTTTTTTGTACCTCTATTTTTTTTAACGGGACACACTTAACTAATACATTGTCAGAAAGACTTTTGATACAGGGTCTCACCTAAGCCGATCACCACACGAACCAGACTCTGATACCACTATTAGGTCTTTCGAGAGAGGATCACCGAGGAGATACAACACCAATGAGCATGAGCCCAACCCACACATAAGAGATTGACATCACTCTTAGCCCAAAAAGCTTAAAGTAATAGATTTATGGGTTTTCATTCTTGTATGATGCTCAACTTTCTCATTTTTACTCAATGCGTTAGACTCACATTTGGATTCCCAACAATACTTGTCATAATATGTTAATGTTTTAAGAAAGTAATACATTGACGACTGGTTTAATTCATATGTATGGGAATTACAAAATAATAAGTGTAATAAAATATATCTAGTATTGTTCTAATTAAAAGAGTTAAAAAAAAAAGTTAATTCATCTTAACTTCTTCTTTTTTTCTGTGTTAGAAAGTGAACTTTAAGCCCAACTCAACCTCACAAGATTTGGTTATAAGATGAGGTTTGCACTTCACTTTGTATATTATGAAATTATCTTATCTCTTGTTGATATAAGACTTCCAACACACCCCTTCACGTCGAGGTATATACATCCCATGCGTGGGTCTAGAAATAGGTAGTCCAATAGCGATCCGATAGCGGATGGAATAAATGTCTAAGAAACAAAAATCTTGCTATGATAGACTTTTTTAACTATGGCTCTGATACCATTTTAGATAAGTATAAGTCATGAAAAGGAAAAATACTCACAAATACCAACAAGAGGATTTTGATGAAGAGCAACTCAACGAGAGTTTTCATACTGATTTATTAGAAACTTGTCCAATACATAGAGTACAAAGTCACATGATATAAGGGGAAAAAGACAACTTAATATGTACCATCATAAAATAAAATATTTGATAACAATAAAATAGAATAAAAAATATAGTATCTTTATTTCAGACATTTTCTTACTCTGATTGGGCAACATGTGTCACTATCAAATGCTCTATTTCTGGATATTGTGTTTTCTTAGGTACCTCTTTAGTTGTTTGGAAGTCTAAGAAACAAACCACTGTTTTACGATCTTCTTATAAGACTGAGTATCGCGCATGGGTATCCCTAGTTTCTGAACTACAATAGATTCAATATCTTCTTTAGGATTAGCATTTTTTTGTTCCCACTCCATGCATCGTCTTTTGTGACAATATTCCTGCTATTCACATTGCCAAGAATCCCACTTTTCATGAGAGAACCAAGCATATAGAACTTGATTGTCACATTATCCAACAAAAGCTTGTTGATGGCCTTATCTTCCTTCTCTGTGTTCCTTCTATAAATCAACTTGCTGATATGTTTCTGTCACAACCAAAATCGTGACGGAAAGATGAACCAAACAAAGAAACGAGTTTTAAAAGAGATTTGCTGCTATGACTGCCATGGGTACCACTATAACACACAAATATTCAAGATTTCATTTTAAGTGCCAAAACCCTAAGAGTTGGGTAACATATAAAGATCAACGTTTTTTTTTTATGAGAGTGGAAGGGTCCGCAGATGTGCAACAGTTTCAGACACGTTGACTTCAATCCACTCTTCATTTCATTTTTTTTATACATATTATTATTATTTTTTTTTCTTTTAAAAAAAACGAAAATAATAAAAATAAAAATAAATGTATAAATAAATAAATATATATATATATATATATAAAGAAATAGAAATAATAATAAGATAAAATTAAAGTTAAAAATATATATTCATACTCAATTCAAAATTCACCTTTTTTGTATTCTTTTTCTAAATCAAAATTTTTATTTGTTATCCGGACAAAAATAGATATTGACAATTTCCTAAATCATTGCAACCTTTTAATTTTTAGGTTACTATTTTCAAGTTGGAACTTTACAATATTCATGTTATTCAAACTCATTTGTGAATGAGTGATAGAAATCTGATATTTTTTATTCTATTTTATTATTATTAAATATTTTGTTTTATGACAGTACATATTAATTTTTTTTTTCTTTTTTTATTTTATATATCGAAAAAATTATAATGAATTAATATAAAAACTTATTAAATTATTTTTCATCAAACACTTTAAATAAATATTTGTAAATATTTTTTTCTTCTCGTAATTTATACATATCCGAATCTAACATTGTGTACACGGTTGTTACTATTATATACGTTGTGTGATAATATATTTCTGACAATGATATTTATATGTTTCTCACAAAATTCTAGGGAATCTTAATATACGGTGACACAACTTAATGTAATGTATTTTATAGTAAAGTGCAATCAATGAACAATCATTACCAAATCAAAGTAATAAAAGAGTCGTGAATATCAATTCAATGTCCAGCTACTTGATAGTACTGTCTAACAGCAATTGTCGAATATTCTTTATTCATAGAAGACAAATTATCTATGATGAAGAGAGAAATTGGATAGAGTACAATGAGTACAACGAAAAAACTTAATATAGTTAAGGTTAAAATGATTAAGTAAAAAATTTATTGTAGCCTATTTTTTATCCATCGGAGGTTCTACTCATATTAATTGAGCTTTTGGACTAAAATTTAATTGTACGATAAAAATATATGTTGCTAGTCGTCTTTAAAATATTTCATCCAAAAATTTTGAAGATAGTTATTATTCACATTAAAAAAAAATGTATTAACTTTAGAGATAATCAGACTCGAATTGAAATAATCAGACTCAAATAGTTGTATAATTTCTCCTATCACAACAAAAATTAGCTAGTAAGAACTGAAAACAAAGAAATCATAGTTTGTCAAACTTAGACATTTTTTTTAAGAAATCAATGATAGCAGTCCGAAAAAAATATTTAGATATGTTTTTCTTTCTAACTAGTAAAAGTTGTAAAACAAATGACTTTTTTTTTTACATAAATGAGTTGGTCTCAAAATGCTTTTTCTAATAACAAGATTTAATTACTTTGATTTTAGATTATCAATTATTCTTATAATAATTGACTGCATTTGTAAAAGATATAAAATAAGTGTGTAATAGTTAGACAAAAAAAATTAAAGTGGTTGTTATTAATGTAGTTATGTGAATGATTTCGAATATGAGAAACTAAGATAGATTTCAAATTTCCCTAATTTCATAATTAGAAACAATTTTTTTTTTATATTTGTGTATCTAATACTACATTTTAATATTGTTAATTATTGTAATTAATTAATGTAATTGTAAATAATTAAGTTAAACATTCCTTCTTACCTTATTTATTTTTAAGGTCATAACAACATATTAGCATCATGTAATATATGTACACTATTACCAATAAATCAATGTAGGTTAAATCATTTAAGAGGTTCCCATTTTTGTAGCGAAATCTCAAGTAGGTCCCTCATTTCTATTTGACTCAATTGAGTCCCTATTTTTGAAAATTCGTTGCAATTGGTTCCTTTCCGTTAGTTGTCCAGTAACACGGTGCTAATTATGTGTCACGTGTCAGCACGTGGTTTTTTTGATTTTTTTTAATTTTTAATTTTTTTTATAATTTAAAAAAAATAAAATTACCACGTGTCAATCTAACATTGTGCCACATGGCAGAGACAATGTGATGTGGCAGTGTCATGTGTCACTATTGGATATGAAAAGTCTCACTGTAGTCCTTATATTTGCTATTTTGTCTCAATTTGGTCCCAATTTTATTAAAACTGAATCAATTTCATGATGTATCAAATTTAAATTTTATATAAATTTTACAATAGTATTTTTATTATAGTTGATATTTTTAACAAAATTAAATTTATTTAAATGTATATTTTGCACTGATATTTATTTAAATTTTATTTTAAATATTTATATATCCATAATTTATAGATAAATGTTAGAGTGGCTTTAAAAATAAAAACTTTATAAATTGAAATATAAAATTTTTCAAAAAAAATTATAACAATTCTAACATTTGTCTATAAATTATTGATATATAAATATTTGAAACAATATTTAAATAAAGTTCAATGCAAAATATACATTTAAATAAACTTAATTTTTGAAAAAATATCAATTATAATAAAAGTACCATTGTAAATTTATATAAAAATTAAATTTGATATAGGGATGAAATTAATTCAGTTTTTAAAAAATTGGGACCAAATTGAGACAAAATAGACTACATTGAGACTTTTGACATTCAATAGTGACACGTGGCATTGTCACTACCACATCACACCGTCTTTGTCACGTGGCACAATGTCAGATTGACACGTGGCAATTTTATTTTATTTTTTAAAAAAATTATAAAAAAAAAATAAAAATTAAAAAATTAAAAAAAACAAAAAATCAAAAAATCAAAAAATCACTTACTGACACATAACACATAATTAGCACCGTTACTGGACAACTAACGAAAAAAAACCGATTGCAA
>Ga0209589_1004271_pt1 | contig 24771 bp, 5 predicted proteins | sample CowpeawhiteBW_FD_187525 | JGI IMG/M metagenome (GOLD analysis project Ga0209589, IMG submission 187525) | Root nodule microbial communities of legume samples collected from California USA - Cow pea white BW (SPAdes) (version 2) | ecosystem: Host-associated > Plants > Roots > Nodule | place: USA...
TTAATAAATTATAAATAGTTTAGTAATTTAAGCGGGGACGGGTATTTGGGCGGGTATATATATATCCCCATCCCCATCCCCATCCCCATCCCCAGTTGAAAATTTCGGGTATTACCCATACCCATACCCATACCCAGTCAAAGCGGGGATTCCCCGTCAAAACGGGGACGGGTTCGGGTGATACCCACGGGCACGGGTTTATTTGCCATCTCTAAGTTTAACCCATTATATCAATTTATTAATTATTAACAAATGTAAATTGTATAATATTAATTCCTAGATCCCATAACACACTCTTCTCATCAATTACTAAGATCACCCACACAAGTATCATTTAGGATGACGCTTAGGAGAAATTTAGGAGAGTAATTTAATTATTTAGAAAATTTAAATCTGTTTTAAGTAAAAAGATAAATTTATTATAAAAAAATTGAAACAGAAAATTTTAAAAAGGTATTTTAAATAATTAAAATAATAGAATTTGAAATTAATTAAAAAAGAAAATTAAAATTCCACGAAGTTATGAAACTTTTTATTTATTGGAATAAAAAAAGTTCATAATCAAAAAGTCCACTCATATGGATTTTCAGTCCGATCCAAATTATTTTGACCTCTAATCCGAGCAAACATGGCTCGATTATGAGTTCAGGTTGATTTAACTTGACTTCGATCAAAGACTAAGATCGAGTCAACTAAGTTTAAGCTAATAGTCGAACTAAATGAGCTCGAGCCAAAATTTGACCCGAGTCACCCAGGTTGAAGGTTGAGTCATATCGATCTGTGTCAATTTAGCTTAAACTAAAGGTCAAATCAATTCGACATAAATCGAAGGTCAAGTCGATTTAGCATAAACTAAAGTTCGAGTCGAGTTAGTCTTAATCAAAGGTCGAGTCAAATAAGTCAGGATTCAAGGTCGAACCTAGTCAGACTAGGTCGAAGGTTGGGTCAAGACGACCCGGCTGAAGGTTGAGCCTACTTAGTCCTGATCGAATATCAAGTCAAGTCAGCCCGGACAGAAATCAAGATGAGTCGTCACAGATTGAAGGTCGAGTTAACTCAACTCGGAAAATGAAGTTGAATTTGACTTAAAATAGAAATTAAATTGCTTTATTCGAAAAATAAATTTGAAATCTAAAATAGTTTAATTATTTGTCTATTTAAGGAACGAAGATAATTTAATTATAAATAATTTAAATATCGTGTATTCAAATTTATTTGAATTGTTGCCATCCAATCCGTTTATTATGTTATTAAACTGTATTATTTGTTTATTTTATTGTATTTGACTTTAAGATTAATTAAATACATATTAAGTCTCCTAATTTTTAAGAGACGAAATAATGTAATATTTTTTTACTCAACTAGGAGTGAAAACATTAATAAACAAAAATATTAATAATTTTAATTTACAATTGATGCATAATAACAAAATTTAAAATAAAAAAATGTTAAATCCAGCGGAATATTTATACTTATATATAGAGGGGAATATGTCATTTGGTATCCACATTTTTATTTTCAAGTTTATCCTTTAATGAAACTTTTTTTTAATTAAAACAATAATTTTACTATTTTTATTTTTTAAATATAATAAATATTTGTTTAAGTCTATATTTTGATATTGAAAGTTTGATACAGACTTATAAAATTTTAATATTCATATTACAATATAAAATACTAGTGGTTATATAATTATAGAATATAATATTATGGGTGTTAAGAAATTATAAGGATCTTCAAAAAATATGAGAAATATGATAGATATAATAAATATATTTCAGGAAAAACTTGTTATTCTATTTTTACTCATATACTTTATTTATATATATATATATATATATATATATAAACAATATTTATATATATATATATATAAACAAGATGTAATAAAATATAAAATATAAATTATTTATAATATTTTATTTTTTATTTTCTAATTTAAAATAATAACTAATTTTTAAAACTAAAAGATGTTTTTTAAAAACTGAAATATTTCTAAAAAACTAATTTAGATAAAAAAAATATAAAATCACAAAATTATTAATTCAAAATTTTTCCTTTTCCAAATGCGAATTTAGACCAGTTACACTCTTAAATAAGTGCGAACTTAGGCGAATGTTTACTGTAACTCTTTTGTTATATTTAAAAGTTTCATTCATTTAATTTTTATTTTAAATTAATCATTTTTAAACTGAAATAAATATCTTTAATGAAAAAATTTATCTACAAAATAAATAAATAAATATCTATAACAAAATTAAAAAATTATTTAATTTATTTTAAAAATTACAAAAAGTGAACACATATCCGCGTAGAATATGTATTTTCACTATAATAAACAAGAAACCTGAACTTTAGAAGAAGATAATAATTAAAGAATTTAATTGAAACTTTTATTAAAAATAACCAAATTGTTAATAAATAATAGACAACAAAATACTTAAACTCATTGTGAACCATTGTTATTTAAGAAATATAATTTAGAATGTACTTCATTAACTTTTAAAAGTTACAAATAACAGAGAAATAAATCTAAAATACTTTATGAGATGGGTTATTATAACTCAATTAGTAAAAGATAAAGAGATTTGAATTTAAGCTTTTTTTTTTAGTTTTAAGATCCATTAAATAATATTGTTGGAGTTATTTGATAGATTGTCTATTTTGGAATTCAATGATTTTATTATACTTTTTGTCTTAAACATGTGTTTATTATTCTATTAGAGATATTGTTTATTTTGAAGTGTGACTTTTTCATCATAATTTTTATATCTTAAAAGGTGTCTTTAGAAGGTTAAAGAAAGATGGTGTATATAAATTACCATTAATCTTGATTTTTAAGTAATGTGAAACTTTTACCACACCAAACAAGTGTGCAACATAAGTATTAAATGTTAAAGTAGACAAAACTTTAAATTCAGATATTGATTTTAAGATGTCATCTTAATACACTTAATGAAAAGGAGGGTTTAAGATCACTTCAACATTTTACACCTTAACTTGGAAGTTTGTTTTAGTATATCTCAAAATCTCACATCTATTAGAAGTTTAGACCAAGAATAATTTATTTACACACTCTTATATTTATCTAGCAAGACATCATTTAGGAACAAACTTATGAATGAATAATCTAATTTCAAAATAGACAAAGTTTTAGATGTGGTGATTAACCACAATGATATTATTGTAGGAGACTTAAGATCACAACATTGATGTCATATACAAAAAGGAGGGTTTCAACTAACTTTTACTCCTTAGTCCTCAACTAAGAAATGTGTCCCATATGTCCAAAAGTCTCATACAAATAAGAAATTGAGATCAATAATAGCTTATATTCACTCTTATCCCCTTCATCATGGATGTGCCTTTTAAGAAAAAAAAATGATGGAGTCACTACACTTTGAAATGAATAATATCTCAAATGTGATGATGACCCTAACGATATTCTCTTAACTAGGAATGACAATGTGGGCTTGAGCCAACAGGCCTGCAGGCATGTAAGTAAAACAAAGCAGGACGAGCCAAGGTATTGAGCCCGTTGGCTACAAAAGTCTAGCCTGCATAGTCCGTAGCTTGTGCGGGCCAAAGTCGGCGTGGGGCGAGCTGGCCTGCAAGCCCGCATAACCTAAGACTCTTAAACTTCAACTTGTGAATTCATGTGTGAACAAGATTTTGAACTCTTTTTGACCGTTTGTACTATTTTTTTATTGGATTGTTTTTATAGTGCTTTTTATTGGACTATTATATTGTTTTTTATCATTGAGACATGGTTGCTTTGTATCCTTAATGTTCATGTCCAGGACTTGTTTTGTTCTAGCATGTAACTTTCTTGAGTTTGTAGAGTATTACTTTCTTTGGATGGTCTTTATGAAATATTTTATCTTCAAATTAATTTGATCAATGCATGTGCAACTTTGCACCCTTAAAATTATTTAAATGCAACAAACTAATTTTTAAAATTATGATGCTTCAAAAATGCAGGCCACGTATTTCAACCCATGTTTTTTCTACAGGGCAGGCTAGCCCAGCCCGTAATGTGCAGAATCGGTCTAAACGGGTCGGGCAAGCCCGCATTGTCATCCATAATCTTAACAAACTTGAGATTTTTATTTTTTTAACAACAAATAGTAATAAACCAACAGTCTATGGTCGATGGATCAATAATTGAAAATGATTTTCACAATCAATTTGAAAATGATTTTCAAAGTTAGCACAAATGTAATAGATGAAGTAAAACAACATTTAATATTTATACTAATTCTACCTTTCATTGGACAACATTCAACTCTCCTTTACAAATTGTGAGGGGTTCCACTAATCAATTAACAATTACAATTATTTAGTTTAGGACAAGTACATAAAGTCAATTTTAATTACCCTTTTATCTCTTTTTAAGATAAAAAATATAAGTATTTTTTTCATTAAGTCACTTCCCAATATTCTTTAACTATTATGTTTTGCTACACCAAAATAGTTATTTTAAGACATAAGGATAACTCTTAAAAGAGGGTATACACGTGAAATTTATACTAAGAAAAAGCTTTGAAAAGTGAAGGTTTTCAAACAAAGAACATTCTTTTATATCATGTGTAAGACAATCTATGATTAGGCTGTTCGAACTTAAGACAAAAGTGCATGTAAAACATGTTGACATTTCATGTAAAATTGCTAATTGATTTTGCATGAGAAATTTTCTATTTATAGTTCCTTGAATAAGATCAATGTGACTAGTGTGTTGGTCTTTTATTTGTGTCAAAGTTGTAAAAAAAATTGATAGCCTTTTAGTTGACATGATATTTGTTTAGACTTAATGTTTATATTTCAAAGTAACACCAGTGCAACAAAGGCTATATACTACAATTATTTTAGAGCTTACTAATCAACGTGACTAGTGTGTTGATCTTTTATTTGTGTGTCAGAGTTGTAATAAAAGTTAATAGCCTTTTAGTTGACATGATATTTGTTAGACGTAGTGTTTATATTTCAAGGTAACACTAGTGCAATAGAGGCTATACTACGATTATTTCAGAGCTCACTAATCATTTATAAAATCGTAGTATGTCAGACCATAGTATAAAATAAGTCTTTTAAATTGTGGGTTGGAACTGTAGTCTATTATCACTTATAGACTTTGATTATCCCAATAGTCAATTATTACTTATAAACTATGATTCTCCCAATAATTGTGGTCTATTATCACTTGTAGACAACAATTCTTCCAATATCATATTCTATTATCACTTATAGACTATGGTTCTCCCAATAACTATATTCTATCATCACTTATAGACTATGGTTCTATTAATAAGAATAATCCTTTTGGTAGTTTTTTTAATATTGGCTTCATTTTAGTTTTTCTAGTCCTAATTAAGCAGCCTGAACAAAAACACAACTAGAATTAGAACCAAAATTAGTAGATCTTAGAATGAGTAGATCTTAGAACCAGTAGATCACAAAACTAGAAACAATTACATTAATCATTGACTATGTAGAAGGGTAATTAAATTTGTTAAGATTGTGTATATAAATAACAAAAATAAATTTACAAATTCATCTATCCTAATATGTTGTACAATCCTACAAAATAAGTTGCCCAGTATTCTTAATGTAGTTCATTGATTCAAAATCTAATGGTTTAGCATTTTAAGTGTTTTCAAACTTTCATAATTATAATTGGTTAGAATGTTTTATAATCAATTAATATTGTTTTACTACAATTAGTGAGGAGTGCATTCAATTGATTAACACCTACCATAATAGATTATAAAAGAGAGAAATTGCAAGCATTTTTTAAAATTTTGTTAGGGTAATCGATTACCAGTTTGATTTAATCAATTAAATGCGTTGTTTTAAATCAGTATTTTCAAAGCTCTATAAATATATACTCATTGTAAATGTTTGAGATAACTTTGACAATCAAAGAGAGCAAATTACACTGAGTTTTTCTGAGATATTAATGCAATCTTTTGAAGTGCTTTCACAACTTGGAAAATAAAAGACTTTGACTAATTTCTAAGTCCCTATGTGATTATGGTGTGATTAGCAAACCCTTTTACACTTTGTTATTGGTGATTTTTATTAGTATTGTTTTATTGTGTGTTTGCAATAAGAGTGATAAAACACATAGCCTCTTGGGTGTTCAAGAGTGGACAAAGGTTTGAGATCCTCTAGTGATCCTCTTGAGTGGATCAAAAGTTTATTTGTGTGTGGTGTTTGTAATTGTTGTCTTGTTTTGTGCAAACATTTTTTATTGATAGCGTGAAACCAGATTTTCTAGGAAGAAAAACTGAGAACTAGATATTCAATTGACTGAATTTGAATTAGTATAAACTCCTATGTATTCTTTATCTTTCCTTTTACATTACTTTTCAATTATTGTATATAAATCCTAAACTTGAAATTCTAAATCATAAGGTTCTCAAGTAAATTGCATTCTAGTTTATAAAGTGAAGTAGTTCTAAAAGGATTTTTAAAGAAAGAAATTCTTTATATAATTTTTCTTAAACCAATTCAACCTCACTTCCTTTTTTTGGTTTAACAAAGTTATTCCATTATTTTCTAACACATACTAGAGTACTTGAAAACTAAAAGAGAACTTTTGAACAAAATTTACAAAGTGTATATAATGCTTTCCTCATTTTGATATAAGTTTACAAACTCAAAGCATAAATAACTTATGTTATAACTTGTATATATGTTTGTGAAATGAAGTAGTTAATGACTATTACTTTACTTTATTATTTGTGAAAATGTTTAGCATGAGAAAGTTGTGTTTGTATAGACTACTTAGTATAGTTACTTGAAGTAGTAAGTAAAAGAATCTTCAATAATTTTGCTTTTAGAGTACGACGAAAAGTAATACTAATAATAAATTGTCATTTTTATTAGACACACTAAAATTTTGGGTTGGAAAGGAGTTAAAATAAATTATCGTGCTTTGATTTTTCTTTCCTTTGTCATGTAATATATATATATATATATATATATATATATATATATATATATATTATGTTTTAATACAATCTCTATTTTCTATCTACAGTCTTTTGAACACCCTTTAAAGGAGATAAGATATTTTTTTATAAAACCTTAATCCTATTGTATATTTGATAATATAAAGTGCAATTGATGATACAACTTTTTTAAAAAAATTTGACAAAAATCTCTTACAACATGACTTACCTCCTTCGTGCGTGTTTCCTATGTTATGCATAATAAGTTTCTATGTAAATTAACCAAGGTTAATGAAACTCAAAAAGGGTCAATGCTTAGAATTTCAACTTGTGGTCAAGAATTAAAATCAAATAAGTAATATAAAATTTCTCTTGCACATTTTTATATTCATCTATTAAATGTATTCAACCTAGTTGTGATTATTGGACTCATTTTAGAGATGTTTAGAGGACAATGCCGAGAGAAGATAAATCACATTATTTATTTATAACAATATATATAAAGAAGATTATATGTTTTGTATCCACATTTCATAATATCAGTTTTATCCTTAATTATTTTAAAAATTAATTATTTTATAAATAATTTACTTTTAACAGTTATTCTAAAAATATCTTTTGTCTTATATCACTATTTTAAAATCTTTTTTATACATATATTATTTTTTTAATTTTACATTTAATAACTATTTAAAAAAATAATTATATATTTATTATTAATCTTAACTTAAATTTTTTGAAAATTAAAAAATGTAAACACAGACACTGTTCGCTAGTTTCCATATAAAGAAAGATAAGAACTCAATTGAAACAAAACAAAAATATAAAAATCAAATTACTAATTAAGCAAGTAAGACATTGTAAGACCCAATATTTTTTTCTGCCCTAAATTAAAAGGGCTGCCCCATGTGAGTTGGGCCTAAGGGTTGGCCCAAAGGGAAACAAACCCTAAGTCTGCCCTAAACCTCATTCCTCTCACTTTGTTGAAACATATTTTCTAACCCCCTTGAGTAGTTGTCACCCTCTCTGATAGGGTTCAGCCTTGGAGCTCCGTCGCACTTGTTCGAGCCAGTTTTGTTCCACGTAAGTTGCATCCCATCCCATACATCTCTTGTTTAGCACAGTTGCTTCGAGTTCCAACTAAGGTCGTACTAAGTGGCTTCATGTCCTTCTGTTCTTTTGTTTCCAACTCGCTAAACCGCTCTAGGAGCTGCTGCCTTTCCCTGTTTACACCCAAGAACCCAGCTGTTGGCCCTTTTCCAGGTAAGGGAAGCTAGAACCCTCTGGTTGTGTGATGCGTTTTCTGTGGTTGTGTGTTTGTATCGTGATTGGTTGATATTGCATGTTATTGTGAACGTATAAGATGGCTGGAAATATTATTGGATGCGAATGTATAACTGATGCGGGTTGAACATTGGCATAGTCTGTTGATCTCGCCTAAGCGACTTGGTCTCGCCTAGGCGAGACTTGTAGAGAATCAACCTCAGCTCGCACTCGAGCTCTCGCTCAGGCGAGAGACGCTCGCCTAAGCGAGCTTGCGTGGGAGTTCGAGGATGGGTTGTTGCAGTTGCAACCCAGGCGAGGGGCCTCACTTTTGGGCGAGGAGCGGGCTCGCTCAGGCGAGGGAGGACTCGCCTAAGCGAGTACGCGAGAAACACCCGTTCGCCTCTGTCGCGATCTCACCTAAGCGAGGGCCTGTCGCTTAAGCGAGAGGACCCCTCTCACCTGAGCGAGGGCCTTTGGCCTAAGCGAGGGTTGGGCGAGAGAATGTGTGGGTACTGTTTGGAATCCTTATTTAAGGTATTAAATACATGCTTGGTTGTATTGCTATGTTAAAATATGAAATGAATGAGTATACATGAAATGGGAGGGCGTATGAGTTGTGATTTATGAGCTCTAACTTGATGTGAGTATGATATATGTATGAGATGATTCATGGAATTGAAATGATGAGTTTGGTATGAGTTCGACATGAGACATGAAAGGGTTGGTATCAATGTGGCATGATAATGATATGAGACGGAGTTCTATATTCATGGTTCGAGAATAATGAGTTGGTATGGTTTGGCTGGGAATACGAAAGAGGTGAATTATGAGAAACTATATGTGATGTATATGTATATATGTGTGTATGTATGCTGAATCCGTTTGATTGATTAAGAATGTTGGTCTGTGTCAGTGCGTAATTCTTTGGGATCTCTAGGTGAGATTTTTAGGGTCGCGCTTCAATGATCGGGACGTAATCCCATGGCCCCTGTTAGTGGGTGCCCATGGTGGTGCCCCATCTGTATAACTAGGTAAGGATTCAAGGTAAGGTTGCATCCTGACACTTTAAGGAGTCAATTAGTCTTACCTAGAGCGGACTGACTCCTATAGTGAGAGTAGCAGGAGGCCTGAAATTCATTAAGGACTAACCTTGTGGTGAGGGAAAATTGATTCATTGTAACACTTGTAACACATAGCTCGGGGGTGAGCAGAGGTATCCACCACAAGTGCAAGCATCCGCTGAATCCGACCATGTTATATGTATTCGGATGAGTCGAGTCTTAATGTATTGTTTTGGAAGGTCGTAACATGCTTGAGTGATGTATGTATAATTGACTGTGAAAGCATATCTGATTGCATGATAAAACCACTTTTGGCTCTAGCTTACCCTTCTGTTTTTGTTGTGTGTCCTGCTGTGTGGTACTCTCTTTTGCGATGATCATCAACTTGTTGATTTGAGCAGCTGCGAGGAACAATCGTGATCAACATGGAGGTGATGGTTCCACTGCTTAGTCTTTGGGTCGACTTTTGCCTTTGGGCTCTTCATTTAGGGCTAAGGCCCATGTATTATTTTCTCCGGAAATTTGTTTAAGTCATTTTCATTCTCTTACTTTACTTTGTACCCGACATCGTGGTGTATCTCTTTTATTCGTCCTCTAAGTAATTGAGATATCTGTAGGAGTGACATTATACTCTTTTACCCTCGCTTCTTGTATTATATTGTGTGACATATCCTTTATTTAGCTTTATTAAATAAATGAGGTGTTACATACATGATCACCTCCCAAACAACATTTTCGCTATCTTAACAAAAATAACTACATTAACTTTATTTAATAAATAATGAAACTCTAAATAAACAATAAATACAAAAACTAAAACAAATAAAATGTTTAAATATAAAATCTAAATTACTAAGTAAAAAACTACCGTCACCAAGTAATTAAGAATCAACCAATATAAAATTATTTTATTATTCTCAATTCCTAATGATTTCTATATTAAAGCATATTTGTATCAACTTATTGGTTCAATTTATATCAAACTTATATACAAAGCTTATACAAGATAAAATGTTACCAAATCAGTGATATGAATCTTTACTGACACATCATACCAAAATTAAATTATAAAAATACAACTATACAAAAAAAAAAATCATATATACCAAACCAAATAAAGCCATGCACATATTTATATCAAATATAGAATAAATAAATAAATAAATAAAAGAAAAGAAGAAAAAGAATGATAAATATGAAATTTTTATGTAAACAAAAGTGACCTACATAGTATATACCAAAACAAATCAGAATTGAGAGCTATCTCTTTTCTTCCCAATGGCCGGCCACTCCTTTTTTTTAACTTAGGGGTCCAATTCTTTCACCAGAAAGCAACCCTTCTCATTCACCCTTTCCAACCCTAAACATAAAATTAACTCCCAAAAAATTCACAACAAAGAACAAAACGTCTCTTTCATCATTCCCTTCACCAAACAAACTAATTCCCATTTTATTAAACGTAACGTCCCAGAAAAAGAAAAGAAAAACACGAGTCATTCAGCGACCCTAACACCTACGTCCTCAATTCAAAAAGAGAGAGAGAAGGGAATAGTTTATCAACAAAGGGAATGATAATTAATAATCATGATTTATCAATTACACGCATTTATTTGTACTTTAATAAATTACTATTGTTATTATTATTATTTTTATTATGGTGATGATGATGAAATGAGAAGCACCCACCAATGGGTGATGCCCGTGTTGTGTGTATATTGTACAGTTCACACAGCACAAAAGTAACACACGCATGAACGAACTGAAAAAGTGAAAAGCTCAAATAATAAAATGACAAAAACAAAAGCAAAGCATTAACATAGTTTGTGTTTTGGCCATGGTTCCCCAAATTGAAGTGAAAAGCAGAAGGATCAGCAATTCAACGACCTGGTGGATCAGCCACCAACACGGTTCGATCTGCATCTTCCTCTGCTAAGCCACGCACCTCATCGTAACCCAAAGAGAAAATTAAAAAAAGTTATATTTATAGTTAGAGAAAAAAAAAAGGAGAGAGAGGGGAAGATCTGAAAGCTTTGTTCTACACACTTATAACACTGAAAAATGCAAGGTATCGTTCAACACCGTTCCTTCTTCTTCTTCTTCTTTACTTCCTTTTTGGTTTTCTGAACCCTAAATTCTCTCTCATCTGACTCTACTTTGACTCCAATTCCTTTGTTCTTTGCTGAGACTGACTCTGCTCACCCCACATTATTTTCTGTTCGTTTTTGTTTTATTATGGTTTTTTGGGGTTTGTGTGGGTGTGGGTGGGTGGGGGGTGTTTGAATTGTGTCTGTGGTTGCATTGTATGAGTGAATTATTCGAATAGAAACTTCTGTGGGCGTGTGGAGGTTCTCAAATTTGAGAAAGTGATGATGCAATTCAACTCAGCGAAGGGGAAGTTTAGGAATTTGGGGTTGGGGGTTTGCGATTGTGCTTCTATCTATATGAATTTTGGATAACCTTTGTGAATTTATACCTATTTAAGCTTTTTATTTCTTCTTAACTTCAAATTGTGGTTCTGTGGTCTTTTTGATGTAGCTCCGTGCAGTTTTTTAGTTTCAATGAACTTTTGCTTTCGGTGATTCTGTTTGTTTGCTGCAGTTGTAGCAATGGTGACGTTGGGTTGGTCTTCTCAAAGGCTTAAACTTTGTGAATATGGCCCATTTCTTCTTCAGTAACTCGATATGAATGGTCGCATCTAAAAAGGCCTTGTAGACTTTGAGCTTATGTTGATGCATTAGGCTTTTGGGGAAGTCCAAGTTGTGGTCATTGATGGTCTAACTTAAAACAACAATTTTACTTCTTATATGTATAGTAGGGTTTTAGTTGTCCAATGATTTAATAGAGCAAGACATTTGTTTTTTTTTTTTCCTTTTTTGCTTCTAAGACATTTGGGTGATATATGGCTTGAATTTGCTAATGAATGGCTTTTTATCCTTGACAAGGGTGTAATAGTTACAGATTGTGAGATGTGTGCAAGCATGTTCCTGCCTTGATCTGCTTGTTTGAGATAGAAGCGGCAGTGAAATGGATAAATGGAGTACTTTGTTTTTCTTGACACTGAAGAATTAGGTAAACAGGGTGCAAAACTGGTTAATGCAGTGAATTTTGCTGTATTAAGCATGTGAATCAATTTTGTGTCCCAGTTGAGCTAGATAGAGCGATGTGAAAACTTTTTAATGGTGAGGAGGACCATGTATGTAGTGAGGATTTCTGTTTATTGTGGGAAATGAGGGCTATAAATTTAGACCAAACACTGCTGATGGTCTTGATTAAAAGATAGTTTCCGGTCACATGATCACTTAAAAAAGTCAATGTACATTTTTTTAATCTTGACCATTTATGTGTGGTTGTATCGTATAGATTTACAGGCAACAACTTCATTCATGCTTATCCTTTATTATAAGCGGTAGTTGGGATGGTCATTTTTTATTCTTAATTAATAATGGGGTGATAGAATGAAATTTTTACTTTTTGAAAGAATTTTTCTAGAAAAGGAGATCTTCAACAATTACCCCATTTCTCCTTATCTTTATCTTTACGGAAATGGCTTAAGCATTAGCAAAGATCTGCCTACACCAAATGTCAGAACACCATCTGTACCTATGATTTCTAACTTTTGAACTGTAAGCAAGGTTGAAGGAGAATTTTTAAGATCACCCTTTTGACATTAATGTGAAAGAAGGCATCTACTTTGGGACTAACAAATTGCAGCCTTGTATCTTGGATCCACTAGTTAACAGGACAACTTAAAATATGTTTATACTGCTGATAGGTGCTTGAGTGTCTATCTGTAATGAAATGTGATTTTCTTAAGCTAGAAAAAAAAAATGATTGTTTCTGCAACTGATTTTATTATGTTCTTTTACTTGTGCTTGTAGATCATTTGAAGCAGTGAGACTCTTGAAAATATAGAAAGCAAAAATATGGTCCTCTAATGTGTACCCTATGCAACATATGATGGATCAACTTTAGGTGGGGTAGAAACTGGGATAACTGCTAGTAAAGCTAGGACCATGATTTTGGATGCATTAATTCGACTGAAAATAAAGGCTATAAAACTTCCTTATTATGTTGGGGTTTAGGTAATTGTATTTCGGCTGGAGTGGAACAAAATCATGGTTTAACCTCTTAGAGGAAATTCACATTAGATAAACTGATATGTTAAAACTAGTAAAAGGGGTATTATTTGTCAACTGACCTGTCAAAAAGTAAGTAGTATTGTTTTAAACTACACCCCTACCGGAGAAAAAACTCTCAAACTTTTTTCTTCGAGAGTAATTCTGAGCTATTAAAATGAAATCCTCCTGAAGGAATCTCTCGAGGAAGGATGGGTCATGCTTGATCACTTAGATCTCACCTCAGTAAATGATACGGTGGTTGTGGGCTTCCACGTCTAGTCATAAGTGAATATGCCATATTTTTCATTTTTATATGTTGAATTTCTACTGTCAATCTGTCAGTTTGTGCATTACCTTTTAGCTCTGAATTTTTAAATCATGTGAGAATTATTTCCGACTTTTGAACTTAAACTAATGAATGCATATTTTTCCATCCTTATATAGAAGATAACAATAGTTATTGTAATATTAATGAACTTGGATATTTGTTACAGGTAGATCCCCAGACCAGGAATCAGTAGGGTCTGGGACAAAGAGGTCCAGTGTATCATCTGGGGGTAGGCCTCGGAATCAGCAGTTCTTCTATAAGTTTGTTGACAGTGGCAGCTTGACTGCAAAACTTGTAGATTGGTTTGGATCTGTAACAGAAGACTCTGCATTGAAACAGCAGGCATTTGATGTTCCATTTGAGTTGATTGAACTTCAAAAATTTGATTATGCATTGGAAGGGATTTCATTTCAGCAGCTGACACGCATGCCCAATGCTGTTCATGCTTCTACATCTGATGCTTTAGAAGCAACCGCTTATCTCGCGATTGAAGATTTTTTACATGCAAGTATAAAAGGCTTGTGGGAGGCATTTTGGAGTCAAGATGAGCCCATGCCTTTTTCTGTGGCTTGTCTGTATAATTCCAACATGAAGTTTTATCAGGCTGAACAGGCTATTGCAAATGGAAGGCTTGGAGGTCTTTGTGGTACTGGTATATTGCTTAATAATTCTCGACATCCTCACGGAAAATGGGATCATGTCCTTGAATTGGCACTTCTAAGGCCTGATATTGGAGGCCATGCTGTTGGCAGTGATCGTCAGCCTTCTCCATCAGTTCTTGGAGAAGCTCTATTTTATGCTCTTCGAATGCTGTTGGCAAGAAGTTTAAGTAGACTGAGCTTCTTTCCAGATCCATGCACAGTGTTTGTTCTTCTAGTTGATTCTCAATATGGGGGAGTTGTAAAGGTTGAAGGAGATGTAAATAAGCTCAATTTTGACCTGAATAATGTTTATGAATGTGCTGCTGAATGGGTAAAAAATCATTCTAGAATTTCTGTTTCCCCAATTGATAGGATCTGGAACAAACTTGGAAATGCAAATTGGGGAGATATTGGCGCTCTACAGGTACTATTTGCAACCTTCCACTGTATAATGCAATTTGCCGGAATGCCCAAGCACTCTGTTGAGGATTTAGCTGCTGATCATAGTTCACGTCTCCAAACAAGAAGAGTTGAGAGGCAGTTCGGAGATACCAGCGTAAATGGAAATGGTGTATTTCGATACCAACAACGTAGTGTTTCCCCTGAAATTGTTGAAGTTGAGGATGATTCAGTTAAAGTTGATTCCAAGGAGTCTATGATATCAGAAGGAACCATATTATGGGTGGAGGATTCAGATTGGCAAAAGGGTTTTCAGATAAAAGAGGTAATCAACACTGGTGAATTGACATACTTCATTGCATCCCATGTTGAAGAATCAGGAAAAAATCTGTTCCTATATGTGGGCTCTCATCCGTCCCAGCTGGAACCAGCATGGGAAGATATGAATCTATGGTATCAAGTTCAGAGGCAGACCAAAGTATTGACAATAATGAAGCAGAAAGGTCTTTCAAGCAAATATCTGCCTCAATTGAGTGCCTCTGGTAGGATCATACACCCAGGTCATTGTCGCCGACCCAGTTCTGGTGGAAATTGTGACCACCCGTGGTGTGGGACCCCTATTCTCGTAACCAGTCCAGTTGGTGAAACAGTAGCTGAAATGGTACGCAGTGGCCAATTTGGTTCAGAGGAAGCTATCAGATGTTGCCACGATTGCTTATCAGCGCTTTCAGCTGTTGCTTCTGCTGGAATTCGGCATGGAGATATCAGGCCGGAGAATGTGATATGTGTAAAGTCTGGCGTGAGGCACCCTTATTTTGTTCTGATTGGATGGGGTCATGCCATTCTTGAAGATAGAGATCGTCCTGCTATGAATCTTCATTTCTCATCTACTTATGCACTTCAAGAAGGAAAGCTATGCTCTGCTTCAGATGCTGAAAGCCTAGTTTATATGCTTTATTATTCATGTGGTGGAGTTTTCCCAGATCTAGATTCCGTAGAGGGAGCTCTACTGTGGAGAGAGACATCTTGGTCAAGGAGATTAATTCAACAGAAGCTAGGTGATATTTCCACAGTGCTGAAAGCTTTTGCTGATTATGTTGATAGTCTATGTGGGACACCTTATCCCATCGATTATGAAATATGGCTGAGAAGGTTGAGGCGAAATATTCATGAAGATGATCATGGAAAGGAAATTGATGCTACAGGCTAGGCTTTCAAACTGGGTCCAATGTCCGAAATGGAAAGTCTTCGTCTTAACGTGTTTCTCATTGCAATGCTTGGACTTTTGGGTGGTAAATAAAACATGGAAGTCATTGGTTTGATCTCTGGTGCTCATGCATTTATATACCAAGAACGATTGATTTGGAGAATGGTTAGTGCATTCCATGAAATGAGCATGTCATGATTGCTCATGTTGGTCTGCTGTATCTTCTATAAATATTGAGACTTGATTGGTGGCATCTTTGGGTATATGAAGAATAATCATTCCTTCATTTTGAGGTGCCAAAACATGACTTTAACTGCTTTCTTTCCATTTCATTTTTCTGGTAATGAGTTTCTAATCGAAGTAATCAATCTGTATTGATAATATCATTCGTTTGTAAAGATAAAAAGGTCTTTTTAGAATGCTTGATGTTTGTGCTGTTACTCGGCTCCTCTGGCCATTCTGAACGGTACAAACTGCACATGACATGTAAACCTATTCTGTAAATGTGTTGTTTTTCTTGTGTTCATTGGTTTTCTTTTTCACTTTTGAATTTCTGTCTCTAATTTGTTTCCATTTCCATATATGTGCTTTAAGCCTTCAACTTGATGAGGAAAAAGGATATTGTAGTTGTTTTTATCACCATCTAAATTGTCCATTTATTGTGGGATAGGCTGAGAACATCATTGTAGAACCTTGTTGAAAGAAACAACTATTTATATATCAGATGCGCTACCTTACTTACATCCATACCTTACTTACATCCATCTTCATTCAGTATTCGTATGAAATTCCTTTATGGCTGCTGAAGTTTCATGCCTCAGGTCTGGTAGGTGAAATTCAGTGTTGTTTACATTATGAGAAGTTAACTTACGAAATTTAAAAGGGAATCACTTATTAATAACATACAAACTAACACCTTTGTTTCTATTTTTCTTCGTGCATGTAAATGCATAGGAATTTGACTTTGAGTAAAAATCACTAGCGTTGTTTGTTGAAAATTCTACGTTGACTAGAGATAAAACAATTTTATAATATATAAATGATGGTTTTACCTTACAAGTTGAATTTATAGAATTAAGTTAAGTCTGGAATTCATTTCTTAACCTTATTTAAAATCACAACAACTTTTTAACTTTTTGTGTGGTGATCGTGTGTTCCATAATTTCCATTAGTTGCTTGAGCCTCCGCCATCGCCATCGGTATTTAACTTGGTGGTTATATATTTTAGAAACTAAATGAAAAGGGATACTTCATTAAGGAGCAGAGTGAAGAGTGAGTTACAATTAGACTTGGAAATCTGTTAGTGAGATATTTACATTCTAAGATGAGGAGTCATCTACGTACATTTCGCTCTACCTACTGTTTTAATGCTTTTGAAGAATGAACACTAAGTTTATTTGGGGAGAAGACTGCTTTCGAAGAGTGAAATAAGAGAAAATTATAATACCACGAAGTTTGAAAACAAGACTTCGTTTCAAATGGCTTGCTTTCTCAGTACTCCACTGTTCCCTTCTAATTGATAATTTCTTTTGACTGAGCATAAAAAAAAAAAAAAGAAAAAGACCGAGACAATGTCATAATCTCTTAATTACCCTTTGAGAAATTGTTTTTCATGGCTTAAATAGACAAATACAAGATATAAGTGCGACACATTTGACGGATGAGTTTTACATTAATAATGTACCTCAGATGCTTTTAAGTCTTTTTCAAAGTTACTATTGAGTTAAAAACAGGAAAGAAAATAAAATGTGTAAGGTTTGACAAAGGTGGAGTGTATTATGGCAGATATGATGAGACTCAAAGAAATCCTGGACCTTTCGCTAGATATCTTGATGAATGTGGTATTGAAGCTTAATATACTATGTCTGGTACTCCTAAGCAAAATGGAGTTGCAGAAAGGAGGAATCACACTCTTTTAGAGATGGTGAGATGTATGTTGAGTCATTCCTCTTTACCAGATTTCCTTTGGGGAGATGCTTTAAGGAATGTTGTGTATATTCTTAATTAAGTACCTAGCAAGTTTGTTTCAAAGACTCCTTATGAATTCATGTATGGGAAGAAGCCAAGTTTGAGACATTTCCATGTATGGGGCTGTAAGGCGGAGGTGAAGCCTTATAATCCTCAGTTAAAAAAGCTTGATTTCAAGACTATCATTGGGTTCTTCATTGGTTATTGTGTGGGTTCTCGTGGTAGTAGGTTTTATTGTCCTTCTCACTCTATGTGGGTTATTGAGTCTGACCGTGTGGTATTCTTTGAGGATGATTTGGATAGTGGGAGCAATGCACCACGACCAGTCACTCTTAGAGAAGACCGTGTTGTTATTCCCGTGCCATCCATTTATCTTCCTGCAGATAATGTGATTCCAGTTGTCCGTGATCAAAATGAATTTGTTCCAGATCTTGTGGATGCCACATCACCTGTAGTAGATGAACAAGTTCATGATGATGTTGTTGAAGAAATTTCTTTGAGAAGATCTCAAAAAGTATGCAGGTCTTCTATACTTGATGATTATCTTGTGTATTTTCAAGTGCATGAATATGATCTAAATAATGTTGATGATCCTACTACTTTTGAAGAGGCTATCTCTAGTTCTCATGGTGATGATTGGTTAAATGTTATGCATGATGGGTTAGCTTCTATGGCCCATAATGATGTTTGGGATCTTGTGGATTTGCCACTAGGTTGTAAACCAGTTGGGTGTAAATGGGTCTTCAAGACTAAGTGTAGTCCAAATGGAAAAGTTGAGAGATATAAAGTCAGACTTGTAGCAAAAGGCTATAGTCAGAGGGATGACATTGATTATAAGGAGACTTTCTCACCAATCTCTACTAAGGATGCTTTTCGTGTTGTTATGGGTTTAGTAGCTCATTTTGATTTGGAGCTTCATCAAATGGATGTCAAAACAACTTTTCTAAATGGAGATTTATTTGAAGAAGTGTATATGGTTCAACATGATGGCTTTGCTAAAAAAGTTAAGGAGCATTTGGTTTGCAAGTTAAAGAAGTCTATTTATGGACTAAGACAAGCTTCTAGGCAATGGTATTTGAAATTTGATCAGGTGGTCACTTCTTTTGGCTTTAAGGAAAATGCCTCATATCAATGCATTTACTTGAAGAAAAATGGGAACAATTTCATCATTCTTGTCTTATATGTTGATGATATTCTTCTTGCTAGTAGTAGTGTTGAACTTTTGACCGAGACAAAATTTATGTTAAATAGCCACTTTGATATGAAGGACCTTGGTGATGCTTTTGTTGTTCTGGGCATTCAGATCTCCTGTGACAGGTCACGTAGCATTCTTGGATTGTCTCAAAGAGGATACATTGATAAAGTCCTCAAGCGGTTTAACATGCATTCTTGCTCCTCATGTGCAGCACCTGTTCAAAAAGGTGACAAACTCTCCAAATCTCAGTGTTCTCAAAATGATAATGACAAAGTTGAAATGAAAAAAGTCCATATGCTTCTGCTGTTGGTAGTTTAATGTATGCTCAAGTTTGTAATCATCCCGATATTGCTTTTGCTGTTAATGCTTTAGGAAGATACTTGAGTGATCCAGGTTTAGATCATTGGAAAGTTGTTAAAAAGGTCTCTAGATATTTGCAGGGAACTAAGAATCATATGTTGACCTTTAAGAAGTCTGATCAACTTCAGGTCATTGGGTATTCTGATTTTGATTTTGCCGGTTGCCTTGACGACCGAAAGTCTACTTCTGGCTCTATTTTTATGATGGCAGGAGGAGCCATTTCTTGGAAGAGTATTAAACAAACTCTTACAGCTACTTCCACTATGGAGGCATAGTATGTTGCTTGTTATGAAGCTACTTGTCAAGCTGTGTGGCTTAAAAATTTGATTTCTGGCTTTCAAATTGTTGAAAGTATTTCTAAGCCACTTGTGATATATTGTGACAACACTGCTGCCGTCCATTTATCTTAAAACAACAGAAGTTTTACTCGCTCAAAGTATTTTGATATAAAATTTCTGTTTGTTAGAGAGAAAGTTTTGGATTATCAAACTCGGATTGAGCATACTGTTACAGAAAATATGTTAGCAAACCCATTAACTAAAGGCTTGTTTGTTAGAGTTTTTCAAAATCATGTAACTCATATGGGTGTTGTTAAGTCTTTTGATGTATTGGGTTAGTGGGAGTCTGAGATTTACACTTTATATTATTACGGTTTTCATGAGATGTAAATTTGTCAATGACATCAGTTTCATTACATCTTTTTCTCTTTCTACATATAGAATTTATGAACCATTTTGGGATCACATATTTATTATGTTTGTTTTATTTTATATATTATCCATTATTTAAGAAATCTAAGCATATGGTAAGTATCCTTATCGGATATTATCTTTGTGATTCATGTTTATATTTCTTAATTGATATTTTGTACTTATGTTGCAATTGATATAATTAATTAATTTATTAGTGTTATCCAAGTGGGAGAATGTTATATTTTATATAATTTTATTATATAAAATTATTATTCTCTATGTTGTTATTATTATGGATTAGCATTAATCAATAAGTTAAGTTATTTGTTAATGTTAATTATATTGCATATAATTTATTATTGTATGGGTAATATATATAATTTTGGGTTTCTGATAAACGATACGTAATGGGTTTGATTGTTTAGTAAACATATGTGATGGGCTTGAATAATTAGATACTTATTTGAGAGGTCCCTGATCTCTGCTGAGAGGTTATAAAGCTGATACCCATTAGTCAATTTTCGGGTAACAACATAAAACACTCTTACATTAATACATATCAGAAAGAAAACAGGAGCATCTCATACTACGTGCTTCCATGGATCCTTCATAACACAATTTTTAACTCATACTTGAATATTTTGAAGCAGAAGAAAAATTTGTTATCAAAATTTGATACTAGTATTATGTCAATTACACCAACAAATCAAACAATCATCCTTATTCATAATTTCAATTTTGATGAAAAATCTAATTCAAGAAATTTAACGAAAATGACAAAATTGCATTATTTTTTCAAAAATCAAAACCATAAAAAAAACTAAAGAACCAATTTGATATTTTTGAATGAAAATAAGAATCAAAAAAGTAATTTCAAAATTTTTATATAAACTAGTAAAAACATTGTATTTACTTTTTTCATGATAATAAAATATAATAAAATTATAATGATTGTTATTATTATAATTATAAAATTAAATATAAATAATTTTTATAATTTTACTATAATTAATTTTTATTTATCATAATTAAGTTTAAAAAAAATAATCAAATAAAAAAGTTAAATTATACAAATAATTATTTAAAAGATAATAGGTTAAAATACCCTTTTGGTCCCTCTATTTGTCATGAAATTTCATTTTGGTCCTCACGTTTTTCGTTGTCTCAATTTGGTCCTCATTTTCTTAAAAATGACTCAATTTGGTCCTCACCATTAACTTTGACCAGACGGTGTTAAAGTCAATGCCACGTGTCAATTTATGGTTTTTTTGAATTTTTTTAATATTTTTTTATTTTTTTTTATTTTTGACACGTGTCATTTCACCGTTATGCTACATGTCAAAGTGACTCAATTTTGTCCCTATATTTGTTTTTAGTTTCAATTTAGCACACATAAATTTAGGAACTAAATTTCAAGTTCAAAACAAAATCAAAGTCTAATGTTTTGTGTAGAATTTAAAGCTAATTTAAAATATTTATAGAAATATTTAATAAAAACGTTAATTTTAGTAAGAATATCACTATAAAATTTATAAAAAAGTAAATTTAGTGTCAATTTGAGGAAGGACAATATTGCTTCATTTTTACAAAAAATGGGACTAAATTGAAACTAAAAACAAATATAGGAACCAAATTGAGTCACTTTGACACGTGGCACAACTGTGAAGTGACACGTGTCGAAAAGAAAAAAAAAATTAAAAAAAATTAAAAAAATTAAAAAAATTTAAAAAAACCAGAAATTGACACGGGGTGTTGACTTTAACACCGTTTGGTCAAAGTTAACGGTGAGGACCAAATTAAGTCATTTTTAAGAAAATGATGACCAAATTGAGACAACAAAAAACGTGAGGACCAAAATGAAATTTTTCATGACAAATAAATGGACCAAAAGGGTAATTTAACCAAGATAATATTAATAAAATAATTATTTTTATTTCAAAAATATTTAAAATATAAAATTAAAAAATAAATATAAACAACTTAAAGGAAACAAATTTACTAAAATATTATATTATATATATATATATATATATATAATATTATAAATATTATTTTTTTGAAAATAAATATTTAAAATTATATATTAAAATATATAAATATAAAAAAATTGGGGGCCTTAGCTCTCTTAGTCCCAACGAAAGTTAGCTAGTGTATGCATATAATAAAATATGTATAATAAATATATATTAATTATATGGATATTGATAATTATATTTTATTTTATAAATATATATATATATATATATATATATATAATTTTAATTATTATAATAATTAGTATTATATAATAATAATTAATATTATTGTTGAAATAAATATCTTTTATAAATGAATTAATTATATAAAATAAAATAAAATTAAATAAATGTGGAGATATAAATTAAATAGTGTATATTATAAATTATTTTAAGTTATCATTGAGAATAATAATAATTTATTTTAAGTTATTAATGTTAATATCAATAATTTATATCTTTTTAATTTTAAATAACATTTTTAATTTTATTTTAATATCATTTTTTTATTTACATTGAAGGGTAAAAATAGTAATCATACAATTTATTTTATTAAAAATTATAATTTATTAAATTTTATCAATCACATCATACACAAATTTTCATAAACTTTTCATTCATATCTACTCAAATTATATCATCTTTCTCTTAATTCAAACAACTTCATCTTTAACTACAAATCAACTCAAATTATCAACACAAATTCATTCTCTCAAATCCACGTCCTAATCCAAACACAACATTAACATATGATCTTAACAACACTTTGACTAAGACTTGAAGACGACAATTATTTTTTATTTAGACATTTTACTAAACATGTTACCTATACAAAGTACCATCACCACAACCATACACCCCTAATTAGAAAAATGAAGGAAAGTGAAAATAAATTAAATTAAAAATTTAGTTAATTAATTAAGTTTAAGTCTCTCATATTGATATATTCTCAATTTTTTTGGTGTACTAAAACAATATTATATTTTTTCACTTTAATATCTACAGTTCGCTTTTTCTGTTAAATAGATTACATGATTATTATTATCTTATCTTATCGTCTTGCTTAGTTATTTTCACATGTTATTTGTGTTAATATAAAATGACTTAGTTTTGTGGTTAACATAACATATGACTTATATGATTGGAATATGGTAAACTGAAACAACGAGACAAAGATCAAGTTTATCCGAAAATAAAAATGGTCTTTTGCATGACCTGATACGTGGCCATGGATAGAGATGCATAACTCTTCTTCATGATTATTACGTTTCGTTTTGGTCGGTTCCTTTTCATAATTTGTACCCTTAACAATAAAAATAATCTATTATGTTAACTACAAAAAAACTACCTATATAATATTTATTGAAAATAATATGTAGAGACAATTAAACAAAATAAAATGGCTATCAGTTCCAATTTTAAAAAATAAAATTCAATTAAAAAAAACCTCAAACAAACAAAAAAATGTATATAATAAAAACTCAATTACAAACACTCGAATCTTAATTAAACATATATTAAAAATAAATAAAACCAAATAAACACTTACCCCAGGATTAGAATAGAAATCATTGTTAATCACTGTTGCTCAATGATTTTTTGCCTTAAAATTGGTGAACCAACACACCACCACCATTCAAAAAGCCATGAAAGGAAATCTCAATCCTAAATCGTGAATGAAAAATGTTACTTTCGAGAAACCCATTAGCAAGAAGAAATACATCACATACCCAATCCCCCAAATGAACCCACAAAAACTTTACTATTTTTCTCTTCGAATTGGTGCAACAAATCTCCACTACCAATCTAAAATACCTATGCATTTGTTGAGGCAAAAACTATATTACCAGAAGCTCCTCCTATTTTTAGTACAATATAGATTAAAAGGTTATTTAAAAGTCACGTGCCATGCTTCAAAATTATTAGAGGAATACACTTTGTTAATTGGGTGTGGAGGATAGTGTAACTAAAGCAGAATTTCTAGGTAGTGTAATTTCTTTAAAGGGTTAAAATTTGGAATTAGTTACTTTTCAAAAATTTTGATCAATTTAGTTTTTTATATTTAAAAATATGTGAATTTAGTCTTTTTAACCAAATTTTGTTAAGTTTAATTTATATTTCAAATATATTTATTTCATGATAGTATTTGAATTGTTTACACAGTTTGACACATTTTAGTTTCAATGTTAACTCAAATATTATCATAAGATGTGTTTAAAATATCAAATAAACTTAACAAAATTTGGTAAGAAGGACTAAATTGGTATAAAATTTTGAAAAGCGACTAATTCCAAAATTCACTCAAACGGATCAAAAATACATTTAACCCTTTTTAAACTTCATAGGAGATTTGTATAAGCTATTTAATTTAAATAAACTTGACAATAATACCATATTTGAATAAATCCAATACCATTGCTTGGATTGAATTCGTTGTTTTAGTTTTTTTTTTTATTATTTTTTTCTAAATGACGCAACTCGATTTTTTTTATTAATAAAGCCTAATGAAATTTTATGTCAGATATCATCTGCACAAAATTTTATTTTAAAAAAAGTATCCTGGTGGAT
>Ga0209589_1004277_pt1 | contig 24758 bp, 11 predicted proteins | sample CowpeawhiteBW_FD_187525 | JGI IMG/M metagenome (GOLD analysis project Ga0209589, IMG submission 187525) | Root nodule microbial communities of legume samples collected from California USA - Cow pea white BW (SPAdes) (version 2) | ecosystem: Host-associated > Plants > Roots > Nodule | place: USA...
ATGTCAAAATTTTATTATTATATTTATTATTTGTTCTTTGTATCATTTTGATCAAGTGACGTATTATAACTTTTATTAGTGTATAAAAAAGAGATTCATTAGAATTTAAATAATTGAAGTAAACAAAAATTTAAAATATATTTTAATTTGAATATTTGTTTTCCTTTTATATTTTTTTAAAAATTTTTTAATTTTATCAACTAAGTTCATCAATGTTGTAGTTTACAAATTTAATAAATGTTTTGGTTTTCATAAAATTTTATTTGGTATTCTAATTTAAAATGTAGACAATTATAATTTATTTTAAAGTATTTTATATGAAAGAAACAATCATCCTCCTAATATTGAATATTTGATAATATTATGTTTTCTTTACCGTAATTTTTTTTCTTTTATAAAAATAATATTGAAGTAGTTAGAACATAGGTACGGGTATGGGTACGAGATTATACCCGTTACCCGGTGAAGATGGGGATGAGACAAAAGTTTGATACGCGTTGGATTTGGGTATGGGGATAGGTATGAATTTTTTATGTGAGGATGGATATGGAATATCGAAACCCGTCCCCATCTCACCCCGTTGCCATCCCTAAACCCGATAATCAAATTACACATCCTAATGGAATAAATTTGAGAATTTAATAATTAATATAAATGACAATCAATTATATAATTTATCTGGTTGTGATGGGATGAAAAGCTGCCAAACCAAACAAACACAATTTATCATATTGAAAAATGATAAAAACGAAATAAATAAGTGAGTAAAGTAAAATACCGTTTATTTTATTTTATATTTTGATTTATTTCTCCTATACTAACATGTCTATCTTATTTTTCTCATCCAAACAAAGTCTCGTCAATGGAGTTTTTCTTCTATTTTATGGTTTGATTTGCAGAAGGAACAGAAAAGAGTTCCAGTACAAGAACGACTTGTCAAAAACTTGACGTGGACATGACTCATCCTGATTTAATAAATTAATTTGAGATGCGTCTTTCTTAATTCAACTCTTCTATATATTTCAACTATAAAGTGATTTACTTTAATATTTTAATCAATTTGAAGTTTCCAAGAACCCTAATTTCATGTAATTCTGTCACGTTATCGCACATGCTTAAATTATTGACCAATATATATACATACTCTTCTTTCTTCCTCAGTCGTGTGTATCTCTTTAGTTGTAACATTTTAAATTTATTCTAATTTTCATTAAGGATGTGTTTTACACAACCTAGTTTATAAGCTAATCAGAGGTTTTTAATTAGTCAACACTCATACAAGCTGAAAATTTTAGTTTATAATTTTAAATTACAAGCTTATTTATTAGATTGTAGTATTTAGTAGAAATAATTGATAAACTAGTTAATAAATATAATTTTTTTCTTCCTCCACTTCTTTCGATCTCCCAATATTTTTTTAAAAAAAATCTTATAATTAGAAATTAGGAGACAAATTATTTTATAATTTATATTTACTAAATTAATTTTATGGTAATAAAAAAAATATTAATTACCTTACTCGACACATTGAAGGTAAATATGAGGTAACAGTTGAGTATCAAATGGTTGAGGCTATGCATATGACAAGGTGGTGTCATAAAGAAGTAAATTATTGTAGACATTTTATGATTAGGACATATTTGTTTGGACTTTAATACATTACTTATTTTAAAGCAAACAGGTTTAATTAATACAGAGAGATAAGATGATTGAACATGGCTGCTTTTGAAAAAAAAATTAAAAGAAAATGATTTTCTAATGCAAGTGGGTATTTATATTGTAATAAAAAAGAAGAGCATGTGTGAGGTTTCAGGAACAATAAATGATAATAGTCAAAAGAGTTGTTCACGTTGTGGTTGTGTAGTTAAATGCATAATTGTTAGCCAAATACATTACCAGTTTTCAATGCAACTCTGTGCTTTGACCTGAAATTAAAATATCTGAAAGACAAGAGAAGAGAGAAATAAAAGTGTTATTGTGAACGTATAGAATGACCTAAGGAAAATACCAAACCATTCAAAACGTGGCTTGAAAAAAGGGTACAACCAAAGTGCAAACAAACAGACACATAACATTCAATGGTCAAGATTTTTGACCATATTGACCCACTCGGTAAACCAAATTTTCACACACCGAGTTTTTTTTTTTCTTTTTTTTATAGCAAAGAACAAGAATATCAGAGTAGTTAAAACTAGTCCACCATGAAAACCGATGGTCAAACCGAAACAAGTTTAAAGGATAATATGAGATATTAGAGATTTGTATTATTTTTTTTCTTTTTCGTATTTGGAGTTTGTTTGAAATGAAAATGGTAAATATAGGTTGTTTTTGAAAAAATAAAACAGAGTGAAGTCGTTATGAATCAGAATAATTTTATAAGTGAAGTCCTTGTGATATATATTAGATTTTTCTTTTTTTTTTAAAAAAAAAAGTAAAGTTGTCATGAGTTATGACGACTTCACGTTTATGATACACTGAAATCGTCATGACTCATGACGACTTTAAATTTAAAAAAAAAGAAAGAAACTAACATATATCATGACAATTTTATTTTTAATGTCGATTTCATTCTTGATAACTTCACTCTATTTAAAAAAAATTCAAATGGCTCATATTTACAATTCAACTTAAAATCTATCCTGAAATAAAAAAAAAGTCTTTTTAGACGTAGGATTTCCGACCCCAACGTAAATGTTGAGATATATATTTCAAATAGAAAATTAGTGTAATAGGGAATGAAAAAAAAAAAACTTAGTTTATAGGGATGCTAATGGGTAAAATCTCTAGCAATTGTGGAAATTGGTAGTGGCATCATATTTATTTAGATTTTTTTTAATTTGATTATTTATTGTGATAATGAATTTGTGTAGTCTGTGTTGTAATGTTACATCTAAAAAGAGTGAGGTGTGTGGATATTAATTGTTTTGGTTCGTAAGGTGGTCCATGCTTGACCATGTTAAGATGCATGTGTGTGTGTGTGAATCTTGGACGCCATTAATGGGAATGGGTTGGCTGCTCATCACTTCACATCAACACCGTACGTACTTCACTTTGGAGCTACCTACACTATCAATTTGTTTATTATTATTCGAAGTTTTGTTTTAATTACGTTACAAAATGAATAAATTAAATTGAAACATGCAATGTATTTTATTCTAATTTAACTTTATAAAATTAATTTGTAAAGTGAGAATTGTACTTACTTTTATATATATTATAAATTGACCTTATTTCTAGTTGATATAAAACTTTCAACACATTCATCTCAAGTTTAGTCTAACAAAAATAATATAAATTGGTGACAATTTTAATATATATTTTAGTATTTATTTCCTGCTATATTTATCAAACTTTAAATCATATTACAAAATCAACTACTTTTTTTGTCTTTTCCAGATATCTTCTTAATGTCCAACCACCATAATGAAGCTTGAGTGTTGCCATAATCCCTATCACAAAGAAATTTTCAGCCTCCATGACCAACCACCATAATTTCATTTAATGAGCTCATTTCAAAATCAAAACTTTCATTAAATATGACGACATTTTTCGCATTCATGTCCCTAATTTTTTTACCATGAATATCTTTTCAGCTAATCCATGTTATGCTTTTCTACCATATTCTCCATACAAACTTTTTCAATTTTGATCATTTATAAGTTTTTTAAATCAATTTTCAATTATTTTATTGCATTGATTTTATTTTTAACATTCTAGTTTACAGTAGTATTTCACTAACATACTATTTCTATTTTTCGTTTAAGATTTTTGTGTATGAGCTTAAAAATAATAACAAGATAGAATGTCTTCAAATTTTCTTGATTTATTTTACTTATTCTCTTAATAACTATTTCTCGCGTCAATCAAGAAAATGATCAATAATATTATCTCTTTACTGAAAAATATCATAAAAGCGATACTCCTAACATCTTAAACTTGTTAAAAAGTACTTAAAAATAAACAAAATAAGTATATTTAAGTGAAATAACTTTGATATCCATTCTGTTATTAAGAAAATATTTACATATATATATATATATATAAGTTAAAACAAAAATAATTATTTAGGGTTTAAATCACAAAATTGTGTGGCACAGAGCATGACTTTTGGTCTCCAAGTTTGAAAGATTATTTTCCGTACAGGAACATTCAACATATCCCCCTCGTGAGATCTATTAATCAAGCTTAATCTTTACGAGTGTACGACGAAAACAAAACACGTGCTGTTGATTTCTGATCCAACACACAAAAGGGACCTCACAAATCTTAAAACCCTAGATAATATTAATGATGTCTTTTTATTTATGTTTTAGGTTAAATATAATCTTCAACAATTTATTAATTATAGTATAACAAAAGTAAATAAAGATAAGAATGTGTTATGTGGAGAATTTTGATTGGCACGTGTTTATTTTATTTATATAAAGGGTTAAATTATAATTAAAACATATGTTTATGTTAGTATTAATTATAATTTGTCATTAAGGTGTGCATTATTGTGACCGCCATGTTACTTGAAACAATCAAAATTAACACCTCATGCTGGAAAATTTGGTGACACGTGAGATGAAGGGTAGAATGGTAAAAGAAAGATGTTGAATTGGAAAAGTCGTATATTAGAAGAGTGAGAAAGACACGGACAGTAACAAAAGTTGAGGCCACATAGCTTTTCTTATCCGTCACACAGTTTACGAAACGCGCTCTTGACTAATCACTATTGCTTTCATCAAAATAAAACAAAAATAATATAGTGATGATAAAATTTGTTATGATTAATTAGTTTGATAGTACTCATTTTTATTTAGACATGTTAGATGTGTCAGTTTGATAATATTTTAAAAAATATGTCAATTGAATCTCAAATTTTAAAAATATATTTCAATTAGGTCATTTTCAGCAAAAAAATATTAATGTCATTAACCGTATTGATGTTTAAAATGACTTACAAAATTAAGTATTGATATTTATATTAAAATTTAGTGGTAAAAGTCATGAATTAAATTAACGACTTTAGTAATTTTTTTCTGATTAAGACACTTTTTCAAAAATTAAAATTAAATTGACACATTTTTAAAAGCAGATACCAAACTGATAAATATAAATGAAAATGTGAACCATCTTACTAATTAAACCAAAAGTTTAATAGCATTTTTGTGTCTAACTTTTGTTTTATTGAAAGTGATTTTTCAAAATTTTAACGTATTTTTTGTTCTGTTTAATAATGTTGATGTCATTTAAAAGATAATATTTTTTTTCATTTTTAAATGATTTCAACTCCAATGTAAAAGTTATAGAGATAAAAACGAAAAACTATATTAAATGATTTTTATAAAAATTACGATAAAAAATATTAAACCTAATAAATAATTACAATAATACAAATAAAATGTAATCAAATTTTATTTATATTAATGCATTTTTAATTAAGTATTTTATCATTTAATTTTTGTAATAATTGAGATAATATAACTATTATGTTTTTATTCTTTCATTTATAATTCATTTGTTTTTTATTTATAGTTTTCGTCAATTCGTTAGTCCAACTCCCAAATTTGAAAGTTAAAAAAAATTGAAAAGAAAAAGTTAACAAGTTGATTTATGAATTAGAAAGAGAAAAAAACGAGAGTAGTAACTATGGTCGATAACATAATTAAATGGCAGAATACTTAAAATAAAACAAAAAACATATATTAATTTCTCAATAAAATTATTGTTTTTAAGACAGATTCAATTTAAAATAACTAGAATTATTATGTATTTAAAAGTTTAATTAATAAGAAAAAAAAAATTAGAAAAATGAAATTAAGCACATTTTTTTCCGCTAATTGAAGATAATAGAAACTCTTCAAGACGCATTGAACAACCAATAAAGATACATGCATTATTTTGCGATGATCAAAATTTACTTAAGGGATAGATATATTCAACATGACAAAATTCTAGTCAAATATAAAAAACAAATAATATAATTTTTATCTCGTTAAATTTGGACCACCATAAGATAAATACTTCCTCCAATATTGAATATAAGAAAATTAGTTAGATACACTTAATTCTATTAACTTCATTTAGTAAGTAAATATGTTTTTTAAATAGCATATATGGAATTTGATATAAATAAAAAAGGGGCGCCGTCATATACAAAATTGCAATGAAATAAAATAAAAATGTATTTTAGAAACAGTTTCATTAAATTGCAATTGACTCACATTTGAGTCTCTTATATTTTAGACTGGAAAAAGTGGTATGTATATTTCTTATTTTAGTTAAAAAATTGTTGAATAATGACTATTTCATAAGGATATAAATTCTAAAAGGTATCTGAGTTTTTTATTGGGTTTTAGTAAAAAAAAAAAAATCTTTATTTCATACACTATAATAATAAAAATATAGTAATATTTTATTTTATTTTTTAGAAAATGGTGAAATCCCTGTTTTTTACAATTTTATAATTTTCTAATATACATTAAAAAAGTTACATTTTTAAAAAATATTTACAAAAAAAACAGCAATGTTCAGTTAGCTTAAAATGAGAATAATAAATGATGGGTGATTATAAATTTTTAATATTTATTCAATTTTTGTGGATAAAAAAACAGAATGAATTTTGCCTTCAATGGTCAATTATGGAGGAATCAACAAAACATTCAACAATGGTTTCCATGTTCAACGAGAGAGTTAAAAACCAAGGAATTGAGGAATATTTATCTTATTTGTGAATATTAATTGTATTTAAGATTTGAAAAGAAATATGTTTTTATCCTCACATTTTCAATGAAACATAGTCAATATCCGTATACTTTCATAAGGAGTGGATTTGTTCTTCCAACTTCAAAAGAACATGTGTTGTATCAATTTCTTTTATAAGAAATTACATTTTTTTTAAAACCTTAAAAGCATTTAAATCATCAATGTAAAACTACAATACCTTAAAAACATCATGTGAAAGATATAAAGACAAAAGTGAAAATTTTGTCTCAAGATATTAATAACATTTTGACTTTGTTCTTGATCACGGATAAGGTATTGGACCCTTCTTAGTAAAATGTGAACAAAAAGATTGAAATTTTTTGAAGCCATTTACAACACTAGAGTTTCTTTTGTTTTGAATGAATGTAGATACCTCTAAAGTTTCTTAATTAGGTTAAAAAGAACCAAGGTTTTCCAATGGAACCTCAAAGAAGCTAACTTTATTTGACCAGCAGCCTAAAACCTATTTCTTCATTTTTATTTCAAATTTGTGTGTTTTGTTGTGCCCTTTTATGAAATTAAAAACAGAAGCACATATCCTCTGCAAGGGTCTATGCACCTTAAAAAATCCAAATTGAGGTCGACTTCAAACCGTAACCTTTGAACCACTCAACCCAACTTGTGGGTTGGACTTTGGAAAAATAAAAATATAATTCACACAGCTAAACTTTAGAACCCTATTATTATGACCACCCACCATTTATTTTCCCATTCGAAGTTGCGTTAGCAGATTCGTTGTGGAATTCAAAGACACCCCTTTTTCTCTCTTTTTTCCATTCTTGACACGTATTTGAAAGTCTGCTACCTGTGTGGAAATTCGGTTCTTCAGAGCTTATATATAAGCAAACAAAGACACTAACATATTCCCATCTTTCTGCATTTATATTTGATCCTGAAACAAGACTTCAATTCATACACACCAAACACCTATACCTAGTACGCAAAGGTAAATCATTCATGTTGGATTTTTTCTGCTGCTTTTGATGAAGTTGTTTGTTGCATAAATACATACATCTTCGGTGCATCAAAAACCAAACTTGTTTTTATTCATGGGGTTGCATGGTTAAACAAATAAGTATCAGGATTATGCAGCATCTATTTTGTTTTCTTCATCAACAAAACAGAAAGAGAAAGACAGAAAAAGTTTTTATTTTTGTTGTGAGGGACGCTTCTTTTTTCTTTTCTTTTTTTTATAATTCGATGGTGAGAAGAACAATTATGAAATGAAATGAACTCAACAAAATGGGGAGTTTTGTTCTGTAAGAATTTTCTGGGTTGGATGTGTAGTCTATTTATAACGCATCTAACAGAAACAAGTGTGTTGTGTTGGCAGGAATCAAAATAGTGATAGTTTTCTTCGAAGAAATTGAAGTGTGGGGGGATCTACATCTCTATGGGATTATCACTTTCATTACTGTCATCAGCCTGGGAAGAAATCGTTAGACATTCTCTCTTTGGTTTGTCTTTGAATTTGACCTTCGGTTCAAAAGATGGGGCTGTGATTTTGAGATCAGGTAGCTTCAAGAAAAGAGAATCAGACACCACTTCTGTGTTGTCAAAGGGTGCCTCTACCACCGGCTCAAGCAAGTTGAAGGATTACAGACCCGAACACATGATCTTTGAAAGAAACCTTTCATGCATTAAAGGAATGGAGATGATGGGTTCTGAGAGAAGTGAACTGTTGCAGCAGAAGCCAGTGCCTGTTCTTTCTCTGCCTAAAGAAGTGGTTTTCTCTTCCCCAAGACCAGTTAGTGAGCTTGATGCTGCCGCAACTAAAGTTCAGAAAGTCTACAAGAGTTACCGCACCAGAAGAAACCTTGCAGATTGTGCTGTTGTTGTGGAAGAGCTCTGGTAAGTCTCAAACAAATTCTTTTAGATTAAGATCCTCTCATGCCAGCAAGTTATGTTTACACTGCACAAAAATGAAATCAATCTAGATGTGATTTCTTGGTCATTTTTGTTGGTGCTGTTCTCCAATCAGTTAATATTTTTGGTATGTTACTAATTGGTTATGATATTTAATTGATGTAGGTGGAAGGCATTAGACTTTGCTGCTCTTAAAAGAAGTTCTGTTTCATTCTTCAATGTGGAGAAACAAGAAACAGCTATGTCACGGTGGGCAAGAGCAAGGACAAGAGCTGCTAAGGTATATTCCATTGAAATTCAACTTTCTCTAAATCAAAGTACATTCATTTATCTTCTTATTCTTATAATTTGATTTGGGATATGTACAGGTTGGAAAAGGTTTATCCAAGGATGATAAGGCTCAAAAGTTGGCCCTGCAACATTGGCTCGAAGCTGTAAGTTACCCATTACTCAATTAACAACTCCTACTTAGCCATGAAATTGTGTTACATTCTAGTTTATGGTCTCATCTAATGTTGGCAATGTGCATTCTTTTTTGTTTTCTGAACAGATTGATCCACGGCATCGTTATGGACACAATTTGCACATGTATTACGATATTTGGTTTGAAAGCCAAAGCTCACAACCATTTTTCTACTGGTAAACTCTTATTCTGAGATATCTAATCATCTATATGTTCTGAATAATTTATCTTGTAGTTTGCAAAATCTATAGAAGCTAAGGATCTCGATGGTTAACTTTGTCCTTTATGATTTTCAGGTTGGATGTTGGAGATGGCAAAGAAATTAATCTTGAGAAATGTCCAAGGGCCGTCCTGCAACGCCAGTGCATTACATATCTTGGACCAGTAAGTTATCACTGATCAACCTTAGTTTTACTATGTTTTTTGGTTAATTAACACTACAAAAGCTTTTACATTAATCTGTGAAGTGTATAATCTAATGTTTGTCTGTGTTGTAACCATTGCAGAAAGAAAGAGAAGAATATGAAGTAATTGTTAAAGACGGAAAGCTAGTGTACAGAGGGGATGGAAGGTTCGTGGACACTGATGGAAAGTCGAAATGGATATTTGTTCTCAGCACCACAAGGTCCTTGTATGTGGGGCGCAAGCAGAAAGGTTCATTTCAACACTCTAGCTTTCTTTCTGGTGCTGCTACAACAGCTGCAGGCAGATTAGTGGCTCATCAGGGTGTGCTTGAGGTAAACAACACATAATCTAAAGTTCACAAGATACCACTTTTGTTCAACAATAACTTTTTCACTTTACACGTTTACATCACTTTAGAGAAATTTCAAAGTACTCAAATTATTGGTAGCAAAAGAAAGGTGACTGATACACAAAGTGTTTGATAAAAACAATGCAGGCTATTTGGCCATACAGTGGTCATTATCACCCCACGGAAGAGAACTTCAAGGAATTTATAAGCTTTCTTAACGAGCACAACGTGGACCTTTCCAATGTGAAGGTAAAAAATTTTGTTCACCAAGTGAAGTCAATTATTGAGAGAGTGAGTTTGTTGTGAAATAAATAAGCTGATATAGTTGTTGATTTGTTTCCTTGCAGAAATGTGCTATAGATGATGATGCTCCTTCAATGGTTGGGTCCACTTCATTTAGTGACATTAAAGAGTCACAACAAATTAAGGGTCCCCCTCTACCTTCCACCAATTGCATCACCATGAATGCAACAACACTTCATAAAGAGACTGAAAAGAAGGTTGAGGTCCCAGTTTTTGACGTGTCTAAGAGGCTAACATGCAAGTGGTCTACTGGGGCAGGACCCAGGATCGGGTGTGTGCGTGACTACCCTGAACATCTTCAATCAAGGGCCTTGGAACAAGTCAACCTCTCCCCCAGGCCTGCTTCTGCACGCCCATATAGCTACGGCCCAATCCCATCCCCAAGGCCCAGCCCAAAAGTCAGAATGTCTCCAAGGCTTGCTTACATGGGCCTACCCAGCCCAAGGCGCCCAATCCCTGCTACAAGTTAAGACAACAAACATGTTTGATGTTGTGTTGGTTCTGAAAATTTTCCAATGTTTGACACCTGAAGCATGGACATGGAAGAGAATTAGTGATGAAATTATGGATGTCTGAGACCAAAGTACCAAGTACATAATAGTGACAAAAAACTGAGATGACATCAAAGAGGCTCAATTCTCTCTCTCTCTCTCTCTAGCTAGGTAGCTAGCTTCTGTTTTTGTCTTACAATTTCTTTATTTCTTCATTACTAGGCTCAATGAGTCACTCACTCTGTATTAACACTGTGATTCGTCTCTGGTTTTCCTTTGTTTTTAAAAGGGCCATTCACTTCATTCTTCATTGTAAGTAGAGTTGTATAAGTTTCTAATTCAACACCATATCAATTTTTGTCTGCTACCTATAAATCAAATAACATTCTTTTCTTCAACTTTTACGTTTTCTTCACTTATATATAATATTGCAATAAAACTGTTTGAATATTGTTTACTAATTTTAATTCTGTTAATAAATATATTGAATTTTAATGGATTAACAAATGTGAGGTGAGTTTAATTTGAATTCAAAATGGCTTTGCAATTCCAAAAGTTTTAGGCAAAAAAATGCATACCATTGACTTCAAACACTGCATTAAATTAAATATATATATATATATATATATATATATATATATATATATATATTTAGACTGGTTTGAATTCAAAATTAACTTTCCAATACTAAAAAGTTTGGGCAAAAAGTGAATACAATTGACTTCAAGCAATGCATTAAATTAAAATGTATTCATGGATTAAAATTGACTTTGACTCTAAATTAATTGTTTTTTTCTTGTATACTACATAATTCAGATTTTACATGAAATTATTAAGGGTAGGAAATAGATTTACTCTAATTAGTTTTATGTTAGTCCATTATTACTCTAACCTTTTCTCATCTTTCTTGTAGTATTAGCGTAAGTTGAATTAATTAATGTATTGGAAAATGTTCTGAACGCAAGTTCAAATTAGTTTGTAAACATAATCATTTAAAAAACGTTTTATAATTTTGTTTGCAGTTTTCAATTCTATACTAGCACAATATTCATCTCTCTTCTAACCTGTTCTTTGTATTTTATTGTTCTACTACAAATTTATTTGATTTTCATTCTAATTTATTAGCGGAATCCATTTTCTGTTCTAAGTGTGCAAACACCCAGGTTGACCAAAAAAGCACAAATGTGAGTTTCTTAGTCAAAACTAAGATATCCAATAAGATCGTGCTCAAAAACCCAAGTTGGAAACACTAAAAAGTCAACGTGGTCGTGCTACAAATAAAAGAAGACCCAAATTCAAAGTCCAATTCTTGTAATTTCTCTTTATTCTTTTTTAATGAAATAAAAAAAATGAGTTTTTCATTCTGTAATAATTTTAACTTCCCTAAAGAACCCTCGTTGATCATCATGTTTGTTTCGACTGAATTAATTAGATTCATTAATTTGAATGTTTTTTAAGAACTAACCATTCTTCTTAATATTAATCAATTTAATTTGATGTGACTAGACATATTTAATGGATGGACCATTGAGATAATCAGAATTGATATTTTTCTAAATATTAGTTCCTTATGATCAACCAGAAATATATTTTAGATAGAGATTAATCAGTATGAAGAGATTCAATTATACATAATATTATACAAAGTAATAAAAATATATTATTTAAAAATTTTAGGTTAAAGGTGACGTGAATTCTTTTTATATAAATTTAGATTACGTTTATGTAATTTCTACTAAATGAATTCTCTTAAAAAAAATATGGTGCAATAACCATAACTCATTTCTGAAAAAGATAGTTGAAAATTCAAATATAAATTTAAGTAAAAATAAGAAAGTTAAATAGGTTGGAATTCTTATATTATATGGATTAATCTGGCATCACATTTATCTAATCTTTGTACCGAAATTTTTCTTAAAAAATAACATAAAAAAATATATGTATAAACAAGTAGAAAATGAGTGAAAATAATCATCACTCTCTCACTTATTTTCCTTCTTCCTTATTTCTCGCAGAATGAAGCAGAGGGTTCTGAGTTGATGTTTGATTGGATATCAATCGGTGAAGACAATTCAGGAGCGAATAATCAAATCACTCAATCAATTGGTGATGTTCTTTGTCATATTTTTTTAATCTATAAGTCATTGGTTCCCCATGAAATAGTCTTAACTAATTTTGGGTAGTCGCACCAATTTTGTAGGGGCCATTTCTCTTTCACCTATTCTTCTCCACACTGCACTGATATGGTAATCTTTGGCATCAGAGTGCAGTGTGTAGACTACACTGTACCAGTTTTTCTTCCTACCACACTCTGCAACCATCACTGTCATCACTCATACCCTCTTCTGTTGCTGTTGCTTTTTCTTTTCTTCCAAGGCGGCTTCTGCTTATAGAAATTTGAGACAAACAATGGAATTAGGTTTGGTGGTTTATTAAAACCTGAATTCAAACATTGTTTTCAATCTAAAATAATGTACTTGTCTAAAAATGTAATTATCAATTTTGATATTACTTGTTAAATTTACGGAGAGTTTTATCGGAGAGAATAAATATCAATGAAACTTGAATCTAACTACATAAGACATTGATACCATTCTCAACCTAAATTTTAAGATAATGAGTTTTTGGATCTTTATTTTTATATAATACTCTACTTTCTTATTTTTATCCAAGACTTAGATTTAAATGACTTCGTGACATGTATATCACTTTAAACATGTTACTATGTGTGTTTGATTTTGAATTACATTAATTACGAAGGGTTTTGTTTGTTAAAGAAAACTCACTTTGATCATCTTACACTATTAAAAATATTAACTTTTAACTTTTAGTTGAGAGATGTTGGTGTCAACATATACTACCTCACTTGAGTTCAAAGTTTCTCATGAAATTTCAACCCCTCATTGATGAAAAATCAAACTGAAAATGGTGTCTGTGAAAACAATTTGAGTGAGTGAGCACAGGGTACATATTGAGATAAGTAATAAAGACTGCTTCATTCACATCCACTTTAGTCAATATCATGAATATATCAACTTTGCTCTTCTCCAACCCTCCTTTGACCATCATTCATTAGTGATTCAATTCAATGAAGAGAATTGATTCACTGCATGTTTCCTGTTCCCACCGACCTGCATGAAATTGACTTAACCATGAAATGTTGCATTCCATTCTGCATAATTTGCCATTTAATCAATCTTGGTTCAGCCACACTAGCCTACATGTACCATTTGTTCCAGTTTGAGGCACTTGCAATTATGACTAGTATGATTCCTGTCCGCTACATATTTCCTTCATATTCCTCCAATGGTGAAAAGTACACTTCAAATTCTTGATCAATATCAACAACAAAAGTAATAATATATTAATAATCTTTTCGACCGAGGAATTTGAGTCTGGTATGGGGAAGTCATTTCAGACTGTTAAAATTGAAAATTTTTGACAGATGTGGCTCTGCAGTCTAGGTAGTCTAAGACTTTCTGCATATCTGTGAAGTCTCACACTCTATAGGGACATTGCAGCTCAGTAATCAATTAACAACGAATCCGAATCAGGTGCACCTGCAGCAGTTAGTATTTAACTTATATTATAATCTTTTAACATTTTATTATGTAACACCAGGTAAGATTCTCTGTATTTTATCATAAAAAATTTTACTGAAAGTTTTTTAAGACATGGTAGATCATCATAGTTTTGCATACATGAAAACATTTTTGTGTTTTACATACCTTACTGGGTTGATATTATGTGACAAGTAAAAAAATGTTAGATATGCCAACCTGTACGCAACTTTTTTGAGAAGTGAGAAAATAAAGGATTTTTCAACAGATCTTTGGTGGGGTCTCTAGCATATCTCTGAGTGTTTACTCTTTGTTCTTTTTGTGACACGACTTGCTCCAATCTCAGTCAACAACAGTGGTATTTGGTCTCTTCAAGTGAGAGTAATAGTCTTTAACCAACCCAAAACTCTGCTAGTGGTGCTTCTGCATTTTGGACCTATCTACTCTCACAACACCCTTTGGCATAAACCCTTTTAGGATGTCCACAACTGTGAAGACAAGAAGAATGTGCTACATTCTAATGGCTTCAATTCTAATCACACATTTGGTCTGCGTAAAAAGCAAGCCTTTGTTTCTGCTTGATGCTTCAACTCAACAAGGTCAGTAGTTTCATCAACATACATGTTACCACAGAATCACTTTTTTTCCCCTTTCACATCATCTAATAATCCCATTTGCCACTTTCACTTTCTCTCTAATGAAGTATTGTCTTTTCCACCTTTTGGTGATTACCAACAGCACCCTTCAAGCACTCTTCCACAGTAGCTGATGTTCAAGGCGTATCAAAACATGTTTTTGACTCCACACAGGTACCATTACATTAAACTCGTTATTAAGGACATGTATTATGTATAAGTCCAGAACAATGATTTGATGTTGTCATACTTTCCTTAACATCTCATTCATACGTATCATTTCTTTTCATCTTTCTCTCTTCCATATAAATCCATCATCTGTCATACATATATTTTTCATTTTCCATCTCTTTCATTAGAGGTTTCCGACAAGTTTTCATTTGATAAGTTTACATGTTTGTGTTGTGTTTTACCTGGTTATGTTGCTGTAGGGGAATGAAAGAAAAACTATGCTGAAATCAAAGGGCAAAGGGTACAAAGAAGCATTGAGGGGACTGAGCAGGTTAGGGTCAACACCACCAAGGTGTGAGCACAAGTGTGGAGGTTGTATTCCCTGTGACCCTATTCAAATTCCTACCAACAATGATCTTCTGGGTGCTCAGTATGCAAATTACGAGCCAGAAGGATGGAAGTGCAAATGTGGCAATACTTACTTCAATCCATGATCACCAAACCAGAACTTCTTGTTATATGTTTGTGCATAGCCTTTGAAGTTGAATGTTTTGGATACAACTGATTGAGATCTGTGTTAAAACCAGCAAGTTTCTCCACAGTGATCTTAGATGATTGGTTGCTAATTAAAACTAACAAATATTAGATGATTTTGTTTATTTTAACCTCAAGGTGTTCTTGGTTGCTATTTTTCTGCTTTTCTGGATTAAGGAAATTTCGTGTTAAACCTTGCTTAGCTTTACAATTATACTGCTATGAGGTAGAAGATTTTACTAATGTGATTCATATAATAGCACACCTTTCCTTTTTAATCCACATGTTATAAGGACTAGTCTGTTTTGTAATAATGACTTGGAAAATGTTACGTTACAGCATTTAAAAAATAAAGAAATATAGCACATGATAGATAAAAACTGTAATAGTTTACTTCAAAGTTTCCATCTTAAGGGGGAAAATATATTATGTTATATTTTGTAGTGAAAAATGATTAAATGACCGGTGCATTTTGACTACTATTTGACGTGAAAAATGAATTTTAATTTTTTTTTCACTTGCAAAAGATAGAGAGGCACGTAATGGGAATATGAACATTAGTAAAATAGCAATTACAAGCGGCGAGAGAAAAGAAAACCACCAAAAGCGGTTTTGTTCTAAAACCACTCGCAAACCACAACGATTGATGTTGGAATCTTGCGAAACTCTTCGCCCCTTCCCTGCGAAATCCACCCTTCATAACTATTTAATGTTTTTTTTTCTATGGTATTCAAATTTTACTTAAAGGGGTTAAAGGTTGTCATTCTTGTTATTATGCACACTTTTTTATCCACCTAAGTCATACTCATAGGTAAGATCCGTATTATATATGATAATTCTGGAAGGAATAAATGGTGACCACTGATTTATTAATTGGTGACCTACTTTGAATTTTTGTACAACAGTTTCACCACTCCTATGTTGTAAGGAAAACTACAACTAAAACATTTCTAGTATATTAGAAGACGTCAATAACATGTATGAAAAGTATATTTACTCCTAAGAAAAATTGTTGTAGAATAATTGGTTCACAACTCCCATCTAACACATATGATAACAACGAATGCATTAACTAGTGACCTACTAATTACTTTTTGCACAAAAATATCAACTAGGGTTTGTTATTATGGTACTAAACATGTATATCATTCATAGTGAATCACGTGACCTTCAAAGCATGTATGGAAAACCTAATAAATATTGATGCAAGATAATTGATTCACAAAATTCAGCTCACATATACATTGACTCTAGATAGAATAATTGGTGACCATTGACTTAATAACTGGTGACCTACCTTGAACTTTTTGTACAATAGTTTCACCACTTCTCTGTTGTAAGGAAAACAACATCTAAAACATTTATAGTGTCTTAGAAGACCTTAATAACATGTATAGAAGGTATATTTACTCCTAACAAAAATTGTTGTGTAATAATTGGTCCACAACTTCCACCTCACACACATGATAACATTGGATGCATTAACTAGTGACCTCTGATGTATTATATGGTGACCTGTCAATTACGTTTTGCACAACAAGATCAATTGGGGTTTGTTGTTATGGTACTAAACATGTATACCATTCACAGTCACATGACTTTCAAAGCATGTATGGAAGGTATATTGAACCTAATAAATATTAGTGAGATAATTGGTCCACGAAATTCAGCTCACATATATTGACTTTGGATGGAATAACTGGTGACCACTGACTTATTAACTGGTGACATACCTTGAACTTAATGCATAACAGTTTCATCACTGTTCTATTTTAAGGAAGTCCACAACTAAAACATTTTTATGTATTAGAAGACGTCAATAACATGTATGGAAGGTATATTTACTCCTAAGAAAAATTGTTGTGGAATAATTGGTCCACAACTCCCACCTCACATACATGATAATAGTGGATGCATTGACTAATGACCTCTAATGTATTACATGGTGACATGCCAATTACTTTTTGTACAACAATATCAACTAGGGTTTGTTGTTAAGGTACTAAACATATATATCATTCACAGTGAATCACACTTAGGGTTCAACATAATGACAGAACTTCGAAAAGGGGATTTCCAAAAAATGTCGTCTTCTTCCTCACACTTTCGTCTTCACCACTTCTCCCTACCCTTGCGCGAGAAACCCTTCCTTTCGATGCTTGGGAGTGTTCTACGTCTTCCGTTTTTGTTTTCTCCCACTCGTTTTCCCTTTTGTCTTTCTCTTCTTTCGTGGAATGAAACAAAGACAGTGGCTTTCGCAGGGAGGGTGGAGATTTTCCAAGGAAGATGACCGACACAGTGGATTTCGCAAGGAGGGAGTAGAGAGTTTTGAAGGATTCCGACACCAGTCATTATGGTCTCGAGTGATTTTAGAGAAAAACCGCTTTTTGTGATTTTCTTTTCTCTCAATTGTTATTTCACTAAAGTTCATATTTCCCTCACGTGCCACTCCATCTTTTGCAAGTGAAAAAAAATTAAAATTCATTTTCCACGTTAGGTAGTAATGCAGTAGTCAAAATGTAGTAGTCATTTAATCATTTTCCATTTTGTAGTATATCAGAGTTATTCTTAACATACATGTTATTTTGGACATAATTTCGTGAATAATTCTATTTGTGTTTTTTAATATTAATAAATAAATAAAAATAGGTACTCAATAAATAATAAATAGAGAGTAGGTAAAGAAGTAACAGTAATAATTACATAGTAAAATAGAATATATAAAAGATGTACTTATCATTATATTTATAAATATACATTCTTATATGGTTTGACAATGCATGCAAGATATCCCTGTTTAATTATTTAATACACAGAATTAAACATTTTTTTTGTTGGTGTGTCGCTTGTAAATGATTAATTTGCGAAGAAATAATTTTTTATTTAGATTTAATCACATTTAGTTTTTTAATTTAATACCCCATTTTAACAAAAGAATATTTTACATTTCCAGAAAATAAAAATTTACAATTAAATCACCAAAACAAAATGAAAATTAGGGATGACAAATGATAAGGGTGAGAAAGAGTTTCATTATCATATATTAATTCTCCAAAAAAAATTAATCTCCATCCATAACCATATTTGTTTGATAAGTATAAAATTTGTGCCTCATCTCAATCCACATCCCACTATGTACATCCATGTTTGTAAATATTTTTTTTACTCTTTCAATAATATTAATTGATTATTTGTTATAAAAAAATAAAAATCAATGCAAAAGAAATATAACAAAATCAAATATTCAATATCAAAAGGATATGTCAACATTTTCTCAATGTTAATCTAGAAATAAGGATTTAGTATGTTTTTAATCCCTTAACTTATAGTGAAAATTGAAATTAACTCCTATTTAAAACTTCGTCCCAATTTACTCCTCAAATTTCATAAATTTGGGAATTTAGTCATTTCAGCCAAATTTTGTTGAGTATATTTGACGTTTTAAACGCGTTTAATGATAACATTTTAGATGTTTACGCGGTTTGACACATTTTTGGTTTAGTGTTAAAGATTTTTGGTTCAATGTTAAAGTGTTAGCTGAGAAATGTGGTTGAAAAATTAAATAAACTTAACAAAATTAGGTTAAAAATGACTAAATTCACACATTTTTAAAGTTTGAGACTAAATTGGACTAAAGTTTCAAATATGGACTATTTCCAAATTTCACTGAAAGCTAAGGGACAAAAAACATATCTAACCCTAGGAAGACATTATATTATAATTGTATACGTTCCAAATTAGAATATCAAATAAAATAACCAAAACATTTATTAATTTTGCAAAGTGCTAATAAAACAAAGTTGATAAAATTAAAAAATATTTTTTAAAAAAATTATAAAAAGCAAATAATCAAGTTTAAAAATATTTTAAGCGTATCTTCTCTCTCTTTCTCTAAATCCTATTGATATCCTTATTTTATACAATAATAAAATTTAACATGGATTTTCATCTTTTAAACTTCAATATATATTAGATATCGATAAATAAAATTCATAACAATGACATTAAATTATTATATTTTATTAAATGAAATGTCTCTATATAATTAAGATGGTAAAATTACACTTATGACATAAAGTTAGAAAATAAATAAAAAATATATAAAAAATTATAAAAAATAGTATATACATGATAAGAATAAAGAACAAATAAATATATTAAAAAGAAGTAAAAATGATCAAATGTATGTTTTAGAAATATTTTGGTATATAACTGAACGGAATCACAAAAAGAAAAATAAATGTATAATTAAATATATGATAAGATAAAAGGTACCTTTTGTAAGCCCCATTTCTTTCAGCTTATGAGTTTTGGGCCTCGCCTTTTCGTAGGCCCAAGGCCAGCCCATGAAAGAGACCCCCAATACCCTGCCCAGCTCTCACACTCTCACTTTTCACTTTTTCAGAAAAAGCAAATTTCCTTCCATCTCCCAGCTGGAATTTGAGAGCTCTACTAGGGCACAATGAACTTCCCTCCTTGAGCTAGCTAGGACCATTTTCGTTTCCAAGTAAGTAACCCTTAGGGTTTCCCGATCTTTCCCCTCTTATTCTTCAATGTTTTGATACATGGGTTGGATTAGGGTTTAACCTTATACCACGTGTTGTTTTGGTTTTCATGTTGCAGCTCACTACTTTAGTTCCTAGAGCTGTGGTCCTCCTTAGTTGTGGGCTTATTGCATTTAACGTCTAAAAAGGTAAGGGAAGCTAGGGTATACGTTTTTCTTTGAAGTATTATGCGTATTTCTGGAATGCTCTAGTGTCTTTGGCGTTTAAATCTTGTTGTTGGATGTATGAAAATGGTTGTTGTGTGTGTATTTGACTGAATGAGAAGATGCATGTGCTGGCAGGTGAGAAACATGTTAATCTCACCCAAGCGAGTAACCCTCGCCTAAGCGAGAGTAGTAGGGACTCACCCCTGAATTTCAGCTCGAGTCGCCTAGGCGACTGACTTTGTTTTTGAGCGAGGCGTAGTCTCGCTTAGGCGAGGCGTAGTCTCGCTTAGGCGAGGCGTAGTCTCGCTTAGGCGAGGCGTAGTCTCGCTTAGGCGAGACGCTGTCGCCTGAGTGAGAACTCAATGAAATTCCTTCAGTGGCCACTGTTGAGCTCTCGCCTAGGCGAGAATGGGTCGCTTGAGCGAAAGGAACCCTTTCGCCTGGGCGAGGACCTTTAGCTTGGGCGAAAAGACCTTGGCAGGGGCTGTTGTGTTGGTTGATGTGGCTCCCTACTAGGGTTAGCTAGTTTCCTTGCTCATTGTATGCGGGTATGCTTGACATGTATGGTTGAAATTTTGGACTGGGATGAAAGGGCTGTTATGTATAAACTGTGATAATTAGTGGATGGTATATTGGTGTGCATGTGATAAGTATGAATTGAGAAACATGATATATTTGGTGATGGAATTGCATGAGAATTGGGTGTTTGATAGGCATGTGAAATGTGTTGGTAAGAGAGTTTCATGGGGAACTCTTGGTGATATACATATATATTTATATGCTTAGTGTATACCTTGATATAAGAGATGTCTAGATAAAGGAGGGTATCCTAAACTCTAATAAGCATTCACGCTCACATAGAGCAGAATAGTTTATGTGGTGAGAGTGACAGGAGGTCCTAGTCTTGGGACAGATTGGGCCCAAGACAATAGAAGATTAACCCTGTGTGTGGTTGGGTGATAACCCCTTGCGTCTAGACTCTGCAAAGTTTAGAAACCAACACAGGTGCATACTTCCTTTAGAATTCTATATCAAGTGTATGATCCAAATATCAAGTCGTAGTAACTTGCATTTGATTGTTCTCACATGATCTGAGTGGTTTCTAGTTAAATGTTAATAGCTTGCTTTGTCTTGTACATGCTCTATAATTTGTTAAAGATATTTTACACTAGCTTACCCCTTTCGTTCTCCGTGTTCTTGCCTTGCCTTCTCTTTTGCATGATCACCTTATTGGCGGGAGCAGATGGGGCTAATCCTGGTGATAGATCTGATGGGGGCAGCGGCGTTGTTTAGCTGGACCCGTTCCTTGTGGCTCTTAGGGAGAAATGTCTTGGCTCTAGAACTTTTCTGGATTTCCTGCTCTAGTAGCAACCTCTTTTGAAAAACTGTTAAATCTCTTTGGACTTTTTTTTTGGTTTAAGGCATTATGGTTGTGCCTAAGTTTCCTTCCAGGCACATTTATGGATGACTGTAACAGTGAATTGTTTAAGTATGTTATTCTTCTGGTTGCTCTGGTTATTACTATGATTATGTGATGTTTTAATTTAGTAGAATTGGTCTATTATAAATGGGATGTCACACCTTGGAAATTTATGAAAAAATTTATACATAAAAACTAGTCAATCTATTAAGAGATAATAAAAGTTGTTCTCATGAAATAAGAAGAAGGGATAAAAAAGAATAATGAAGATGGATTTTTTTATATTAAATAGTAAATGAAGGATTATGCATTGAATATTTAAAATTGGTAGAAATATTCAAATGTGAGAAATAAAAACTATTTTATTCATTGTAATTGGTAATACATTATTTAAACATAATTGCATAAATGTTATAATAAAAGAAAAAATATTTTGAAGATGTAAGCGAATTTTGTGAATATAATATAAACCAACAATTAGAAAAGAAAAGAAGAAAAAATGCAAAGAAAAAAATGATTATAAAACTAAAAAATAATATATTAGTAATTTAAACATAGATAGGAACGAGGATATAAATAAGTAATAAGACAACTACGCGTACAGAACAACTAGTATATACATACTATATTTATTTATATACCTAATTAAATAAATTGAATATTATTGATAATTGTATTCATACTTAATCAATGCAAAAATTACCTATTAAAATAAAAAAGAGTTTAAACGATACCAAGAATGATGAATTTATTTGTCCTTCATACTTGTCACAATAATATTATTAATTACAATAAAAAAAAATCTTAGTTAAAAATCAATACAAGACCTAGTTAAAAATCAATACAAGACCAGCATCGGTAGTTAAAAAAACTTAACTTAGATAAACATAACTAAAGTTCATAAAAGAATCATAATGACTTTAACCTTTAAATAATGTTCATCGCAGTTAATAAAAAACATTATATCATCATAAAAAGTTATAACCTCAACTAACTCACCGATCTCTAAATCAGATTTCAGATTGAATTAATAACTCTTTGGACGAGATTAATATTAAACCAAAGTACAAGTATGAAGAAAAGTAACATAAATTTATATAAGAAAACATAAACAATTATAGATTCTTACTCTTTATAAAATGACTTAGATACCTTTTTGGTCCTCATTTTCATAGTGTTTGTTGCGGATGGTTCTCATTTTGACAGAATGTTTAAAATGGTTCTAATTCGTGTTTTATTTGGTCCTTTTCTGTAACACCGTTTAAATCATTAACGGAGCATTGTACAGGTGGCACAGTTTGTATTAGGGTGTGTTATGTGTATTGTGTACATACAAACAATAACAATGCTAATTGTACAATGTTTCGTTAATGATTTAAACGACGTTACAGAAAATGACCAAATAAAACACGAATTGCGAAAATGGGGACCATTTTAAACATTCGGTAAAAATAAGGACCATTTTAAACATTATGTCAAAATGATGATTATCTGCAACAAACACTACGAAAATGAGGATCAAAAAGGTATTTAAGCCTTATAAAATTATATAATTTTAAAAATCAAATTAGTCTTGCAACTTATCAAATTTCATTTTTTTTAAATATTATATATCCAAACAACCTATTTTATCGTAAAATACTTTAAATATTTTATACACATAAATTATTCCTAAATTCCTTTTCATTCAAAACCATTATTAAAAAATGTTTTTGTTCCCTACTAGTTTGTTATTCTTTTACCTCTTTTTAATAGTAATTAGTATATTCACCCGTGCATACGCACAGGACGAGACATATTTGTTTTATTTTGTATATTAAAATAATAAAACAGTGAAAGTATTATGTAATGAAATATTATGAAAATTAAGTTATATTGTTGTAAATATTGTTATTAAAGTAATAAAATAGTAAATCTAAGTGATGCAGTAATAATTTCAATTTTAAATATAATAAATAGAATTGATATCACAATATAATACAGTTAATTGAATTTATGAAATGATTATAATAGCCTATGATTCGTGTGAATATTTTTTTATTTATTTTTTATTTAAATTTTTTTTAGAATAATAATATAACTGTTATTATATTTATTTAACAATTAAAAATACTAATAATAATATTAATATAAATTATAAATTATAAAAATTTAAAGATTAAAACTCTATTTAGCAAAAGTATTTAGTATAACAACATTTTCTATAATTAAAAAAACACATTTATAATAATAACACCATTATGAATAGTAATAATAATAATTAATAAAAATAATAATGATACCAATAATAATAATAATATTCATGCTATAAATATTAATATTAATGCTAACACTAAGACTAATGTCAACTATAATAATTTATAATTATGTATAAAGATATATATTAACAAAAAAATAAATAAAAATGACAAGTAATTGAAATACGATTCCGTAAATTAAGTTAAGATGTGTGTCTAACTATAATAATAATAATAATAATAATAATAATAATAATAACAATACCATTATAATAATATCTTGTAGTGATAAAAATAATAATAATAATAATACAATAACTACATATATATATATATATATATATATATATATATATATATAAAGATATATATATTTTTTGTGTTCTCTTTTTTTTATACTCTTTTGTTTATACAATTTTATCCTCTTAATTATTATTTGTTAAATTAAAATAATTATTCATAATAAAAGTTATTTGTCCATTTTATTATTTTAATAATTTTAGTAACTATTTTTTTAATTTAAATAAATACACAAATATAAAAATAAAATGAACAACAAAAACAAATAAAAAGTGCAATTAATTGAGATATGATCTCATAGTAAATAAATGTAAAATGTTTGTTTAACTATAATAATAATAATAATAATAATAATAATAATAATAATAGATAATAATAATAATAATAACAGTAAAATAATATTGCGTAGTGATAAATAATAATAATAATAATAATACAACTACATATATAAACAGATAAACATCTTTGGGGTCTTTTTTTTTTCAATTTTATCCTCTTAATTGTTATATTTTAAACTTAAATAATTATTTAAAATAAAAAAATTATTTTTCAGTTTTATTTTT
>Ga0209589_1004279_pt1 | contig 24749 bp, 18 predicted proteins | sample CowpeawhiteBW_FD_187525 | JGI IMG/M metagenome (GOLD analysis project Ga0209589, IMG submission 187525) | Root nodule microbial communities of legume samples collected from California USA - Cow pea white BW (SPAdes) (version 2) | ecosystem: Host-associated > Plants > Roots > Nodule | place: USA...
TATATATATAATGGAAAACTTATGAATTCAAAACAAAGGAAAACTTGTCAATTTTAAATTACCAAGGATAGACTGGAAGACACAAATCTTCTATTTTTTTCGGTATAAACCTTGAAGAAGAAATATTGGGAAGATTACAATTGTCATGCTACATCCAAACATAGTTATATATTCCAAAAGATATTTAACCCAAATAAAGCCAACTTGTCCTATCCCAACAACTAACAAGAAAACACATTGATATGCCACAACATTTTTATCCTACTCCATAATCACCTAAACTAACTTAGTAATATACACTAGAATTTAAGGGAGTCATTAACCTCCTCGTTTTGGAAAAAGAAATGAAAATAAATAAATAATGAGATTTGATTGAAAATGAAAAGTGAGAAATAAAATATTTTTGTTGATAATTTTGTGACTTAATGATTTGATAATAGATAAAATAGTTGGACTTGTATACAATATAACGTTTCAATTTAGTAGAATAAACCTAATAAATAAAACGTCGCATGTTTATCGTATAACATAGAATACCAACAGAAAATATACTAAAAGGAATAACTAAAGACACAACAAAATGCCTTGAACAAGAATTGAGAGAAATAAATGGCAAAAGGATCGCTCACAGAGCAAAAAACTACCTAGGCATCAATGCCTCAAAAGTTGCTCAAAAGAGAGTCATAACTAACACCTCTAAACTGGAAAGCAACATCACCACCATCTGAACGATATCTAAGAATTTCCACATCTTCTCACACCAAGGATTTGGTGATCATCGCAAAAAGAAAAGTCAAACAAAGAAACAAACACCAAACAGAAATGGTAAGCTAGAGCAAAAGATTTTTAATCATATTGATGAGCAAGTAAATGTTAAATGAAGTTATAAACATACAAAGCAGTAAGCACCCAAACCATGTGATAGTTAACAAATGCAAGACCTTCTTACTCAAATATTTGGATTATACTCTTGATATAGAATTCTAACGGAAGTATGCGCCTATGCTGGTTTCTAAACTCTACACCCTAAGGTTAATCCCATGATTGTCTAAGGCCATTATCCTACCAAAGACTAGGACCTCTTACCACTCTCACCACATAAATCATTCTACTCTATATGAGTGTGAACGATTATTATAGTTCAGGATACCTTTCTTAATTTAGACATATATCAAGGTATACACTAACTACACCATCACCAAGAGTTTCCCATGAAACTCTTTTACCAACAACATTCCACATGCTATCTCATGCATCATAATCTCATGCCAATGCACCACCAACCAACCAACCATTCTTATTTCATTTCATACCAAGTAAGGCAATATCACATGAAACATACACAATCATTGATTCATGCCTTTAAGAGTAATTGAATCAATCCACAAGTTAAAGTAAGGAATTCAAATTCTGTAGCGATTCTCGCTTAAGTTAGATTGATCTCGCTTAAGCTAGAAATTCTCGCTTAAGTTAGACTGGTCTCGCTTAAGCTAGAAATTCTCGCTTAAGTTAGAAATTCTCGCTTAAGCTATAAATTCTTGCTTAAGTTAGACTAATCTCGCTTAAGCTAGAAATTATCGCTTAAGCTAGACTGATCTCACTTAAGCTAAAATTTCTTGTTTATGCTAAACTGACAGATTTTTGTTGATTTCAGCGTGAAAAACCCAAAATCCCTAACAACAAAAACTAAAAAAAAAAACACAACCACATTGCATAAAATATTGGCATCATACTTCATGCTTTAAAAGGGTAAACAAATCAATCATGAGAGCATACAAGCACTCAAACAACTCTACTGTCAATCTCGCTCAAGCTAAGGAGCTCTCACTCAGGCGACAAGAGCCTCTCGCTCAAGCGAAAAGCTCTCGCTTAGGCGAGATTGAAATCAGAGGGCATTATGAGGGTTCGCGAGTTCTTGTTTAAGCGAGGCCTCCTCGCTTGAGCGCGATTACTCTTGCTCAAAACTGGAGCTCGTCGCCTGAGCGACAACTCGAGCAAAACCTGGGTGAACTTCTTGCTAATTTCGCTTAGGCGAGAGTTGCTCGCTTGGGCGAAAACAACAGAGCTTTTCTTGCTCACGCATGCAAACTAGAAAAGCATTACCAAACAACGTTTCAACCAATTCCAAGCAACCACAACAACGAGCAAACATCATAAACATGATTTAAAACTAGAAAAACATGCAATAATCATAAAAAACTTTAAACCCTAGCTTCCCTTATCTTGAAGCTGAGAACTAACTAAAGAAATCCTTAAGAGATAAGCACCAAGACTTGGAGCAGATTTAAGAAGTTGTAAAACATAACCATGGGAGACAAGAATGGGACCACAAATGAGACTCACGTGGAAATAGAGCTACCAAACAGAGAATAATGAAGGGATAAAGTTTTAGAGCTCAACTTACGTGGTGAAAGATGGTTTCTGCTATTTGGAAGGGGAATTTCGTAGCTGCCCTAGCACAACTCCTATTTCAGCACTAAGAGAAAGAGTGGGAACTATTTTTGGTGAATGAGACATAATGGAAAGCATGTGGACAATTGAGGGGATCCTGAAAAACAAGATGGGCTGCCCTTGGGCCTTTTTTCCAAAGTTGGCCCAACACAGAAAATGGGATCTTACATAAAAACATGTTATATTCTACCATTTGGCAATATTTTCATACTTATACTAAAAAATAGAAGATTTAGGCCTTCTTCTATCATATCCTTATTAATTTAAAATTTATAAGCTTTCCTTTATTTTAAATTGATACATGTAAGGCCCAATTATTTCTACCCTAACATTTTAAGGGCTGCCTTGCAACTGTTGGGCCTAAAGGCTGACCCAAAGGATAAAATCGTTCCTAGTTGCCCTAATTCGCACTTTCACTCTTGCAGAAGAATCAGCCATCACCTTTACACCTCTCGCACAGAACGCTTTGCTAGGGTTTGCTCTAAACCTTCTTCGAGCTAACTCAAACCCAACTCCTACTCCACGTAAGTCCTTTCTCAGCTCATGTTTCCCCTTTTCTGGGCCTATGGCCACTGTTTACCGTTAGGGTTTGGTAATAATCCGTCCCTATTTCTGTTCTGCCGTTCATTTAAGCTCTTTGGCCATCCTTAGGACCATTGTGTTCACTGTGTGCGTGTCGGAGCATTCCGCTAGCTTATTTTTCAGGTACGGGAAGCTAGGGTTCGCCCTTTTCTTTTGAGTAATATTGTTTGTGCCTCTATCTTTGCCGTTTGGATATGTTTGGTATGTTATATGAACTGAGGTGTGATGATTTCATGCCATTTGTGATCTGTTGAGTGTAAATGCACGAGATAACAGAGGTGAGCTCTGGTTTTCTCACCCCAAGCGTGTCTGTCTTGCATAGGCGAGATCAATAGAGGCTCGCCCAAGATGTTTCACGCGAGCGGTCGCTCAAGCGACCCACGTTGCTCTTGAGCGAGCGAGCATCTCGCCCAAGCGAGAGAGGTCTCACCTAGGCGAGATCTCGCGTGAGCTACTGTTCTCTTTTTTCGAGCCCTCGCCTAGGCGAAGGGGCTCGCCTGAGCGAGACCCTTCAGCCTGAGCGAGGTGCTGGGCGAGGCAGTGCGAGTTGTGATTGCTTTCTTGACTTTGTATGAATAATGCTTGTTTGGTTTTAAGTATTGAGCTAAAACTGTGAGATAAATGAGTATGTATGAGTGGTGCAAGTCATGAGTTGTGAATAATGGGTTGATATGAGTTTAGCATGAGACTTTAATGAAATGGTTGGTATAAAAAGGGACATGATAACGAGATGAGTTGGAAATCCTTTATGTGTGGATGGTTTATGATGAGTTGAAATGAGTTGGACCTGGAACTTGAGAGGTGTTGACTTCAAGGGTTAATACGACGAATGTATACATGTATGGTGAATGTTATTTAACTGTGTGATTATGTTTAGTTTGTGTCAGTGCGTAATTCCTCGGAGTCTCTAGGTGAGACTTTTTGGGTAGCGCTTCAGTGGTCAGGACGTAATTCTATGGCCCCTGTTAGTGGGTGTCCATGGTGGTGCCCCATCTGTATAACTAGGTAAGGATTCAAGGTAAGGTTGCATCCTGACACTTTAAGGAGTCAATTAGTCTCACCTAGAGCGAACTGACTCTTGTGGTGAAAGTAGCAAGAGGCCTGAAATTCATTAAGGGCTAACCTTGTGGTGAGGGAAATTGATTCATTGTAACACTTGTAACACATAACTCGGGGGTGAGTAGAGGTATCCACCACAAGTGCAAGCATCCGCTGAATCCGACCAGGTTATACGTATCCGGATGAGTCGAGTCGTGTTGTAGTGTATTACCTGAAAAGTCATAACATGCTTGGTTGATTTGGGTGTATGATTTGGTGAAATTATATCTTATCTGATGGATGAAATCTTTTGTGCTCTAGCTTACCCTACTTTTATTATTGTGTGTTCTACTATGTGGTACTCTCTCTAGCGATGATCATCAACTTGTTGATGTGAGCAGATGCGAGGAACACCCGCGGGCAACAGGGAGGTGATGGTTTTGCTGCATAATCTGCATGGGATGGATCTTAGTTTCTTTGGGCTTTCTTTAGGGCTTTGTCCCATGTATTTCAATATGCTTTATTACTCTACTTGTATTTGCTAGACTTTTCAACTGTTCTCTTTTGGCATCGTGGTGTGCCTAGTTTTGGAGGGGGTTGGATTAAGGACCCCAAAATTGCACTATTGTACTATTTATGTGTGACGTTTCTTTTAATTATGTTTATTAATTAAATGGGACGTTACAATACAAATTGTCATCCCTATATAAAGCATGCATATGAATTAATTACAAAAATTTAAATTAATTTATTTTAAAACTAAAAATTAGAAAACAATTTTAAATTAAAAATCCTCCTAAGCAAAAAATAGTTTTTAAAAGCTAATTAGAAATTTTTAAAATTTTTATAGGAATCTTTTTATTAAGTTCTTAAATAATAATTGGGAATATAGTAAAACCTTCCATAAATTAATTTTAATTTGATATATAATTTAAAAAAAATATAAGATCAAACTTATTTTTTGAACTAAAAAATCACCCTAGACTAAAATATAATTCTTAGAAACTAAAAAGAAATTATACTTTCCATCATTTTTTTCAAACTTATAATTAGCAATCAATTTAAAAGACATTAATCAATAAATCAGGCTCTTAAAAAATCCAACTTTTGTCGCATATGTGGAACACGTATATAAAACACATTTTGGACCCTTCGTGCGTGGGGTGAGTGAGTAGACATAAATAAAAGAGGAGTGCCGCCAGCGTTGCCCCACACCTCTTCCTCTGTTTCGTTTTTCTTTCTCATTCTCAGTCCCAAAACTCCTTCATTCGCTTGTTGCATTTCCACCTTCCAAAGCTCTTTCTCTTAAGGTTTTCCCTCCTCTTTTCATTTTACAATTTTTTTCTCAATTCTTGTGAGGTTTTGTTGTTCCATAAGACGAAATAAAACCAATAAAAATTGATTTTTTAATCATAATTTTGAGTAATTTACCTTTCCCGTGATGCTGTGACGAAATGGAGTAAAGGGTGTTCTCCTTTTTGTGCAGATCGAGCTTTGGAGAACTCTAGAAAGCATTTGGGTCGCAAGGCTTTTTCAGATCCCTGAAGGTTTGTGTTCATTTGTCGAAATAACTTGCTTGGAAAAGTATGGCAAGCGCGTTGCAGTTTCAAGGGGTTCAAGGGAGCCTTGCTGTGAGGAGGAGCATTCATCATGCAAAGTCCCAAATTGGGTTTGCAGCATTTGGTGCTCCTGCTTGCTCCAGAAGAGTTTGGGGCGATAAAGTGGCATTCAGTATCACGTGTAAAGCCTCGGCGAGTGAGGTGATTGAGAAGAGTGTAACCGAGTGTGAAAAGGTGAGTAGTGAGGGTGAAACGAGTTTCACATGTGTCATGAAGTTTGGTGGCTCTTCAGTGGCTTCTGCTGAGAGGATGAAAGAGGTGGCTTCCCTTATATTGACTTTCCCGGAGGAGAGACCTATAGTTGTTCTCTCTGCTATGGGAAAAACAACAAACAAGCTTTTGCTGGTATTTTTTAACCCACTGTTTTGTTTTTTTATATTGGTTTTCCACTGTTTTGTTTTGTTATAATCAAAGACTGTTGTTGAGTAAAAAATCTTTGCTTTCTGTTTTGTTAGGCTGGAGAGAAAGCTGTGAGTTGTGGTGTTACTAATGTGTCAACTATTGAGGAGCTCAGCTTTATAAAAGACCTGCACCAAAGGCAAGAGCAATAAGTATTTTGTTTTTGCTTTTTCTAGTGTGACATTATCTAGAGAATGAAAATTCACTTCTTATACCAGAAGAAGAAAACTATTTTCTCACTGTATGTTCTTACCTGTCTCTCAGGACTGTGGATCAGCTTGGAGTAGACATATCTGTTATTGCAAGTAAGTTGCTTTGTTCACAGTGGTTAAGTTGGACCATTTGAATATTTTTTTATTTGTGATAATAAAGGTATTGACTGATCATTTCATCTACCCAGTTCTGTGTATTCATTTGTATGTAGCAATAGTACAACTTGGCTTATATGGTTGTGGAGCATGCATTTGGTTTATTCGCTAAATTGAATGATACCTGTTTGCATATTTGTCACTGTTTCACTCTGTAATTTAAATTTTTTGTCTTATGTTGAGAAATATGATTCAACATTGAAGTTTAGTTTATATGATCATATCCCGAAGAAGTTGTGAGTTGAATTTCTGGTCTTCTATCTTTGACTGTCCCGACATTAAATGTGCCATACCGGTCTGGATGTTTATGCTTTAGGTGTTAGAATTAACAAGTCTTTGGTGCTGTGGGAGAATGACACAGTTTGGCACTCAGATGAAGAAGAATTTAATGATAAATCACATTTATTTTGCTCTGATTACTGCTGAACAATTCCAAATCAAAGGCTTTAGATGGAATGCATAAGGAAATGGTAACCAATAAAAGTAACTTGGAAAAGGAAACTAATCAAGATAGAAAATAATTATCACATGCTGCATCATTTTATATATAGCCTGAAGCAGTAGCTACATTGTATGTGCATCGACTTTACACTACAATTGTGATTTTGATATGCTGCGACAGGAACAAAAAGGCATTTCGTTTTGTCATGCCAATGATGGCTTATCAAACAGTTCAGAAAAAAATTGCTGTCACTTGCTTATCTCTGAAATCAAGAAAAAGCTGAGACTTTGTCATAGATTTTGCTTATAATTGTAACATTAACCGTGTTTTTTATTTTATAAATTCATAGTTACTGCACTTTATTTTCATTTTATTTTATCACCTTTAGGACTAAACGAATTCTATCATATACCATCTTTCTTCTCAATATGATTGTTTGATAATTTTCATATGTTTTGGCTCATTTTTGTGGCTGATTTCCTGTTGCACGTGGAAACATTTCCAGAGCATCTAGAAGAGTTGGAGCAACTTCTGAAGGGAATAGCTATGATGAAAGAGTTGACTAAAAGGACTCAGGACTATTTAGTTTCCTTTGGAGAATGCATGTCGACTAGGATCTTTGCTGCATATCTTAATAAAATAGGTGTCAAGGCCCGCCAAGTATGTGTTGTTATTTGCCTATTTAATACATAATGTAACTAAAAGCTTGTTAGTTATTTTATTGCTCATATGATGTCCCAACTCTGAGCAATGTTTCAGATTTTTGATTTGTTGTCTCTGATTATAGTGATCTGTTGCTAATTTAATTGTCTAACAGTACGATGCATTTGAGATTGGTTTTATAACTACTGATGATTTCACAAATGCGGACATTTTGGAAGCAACTTATCCGGCCGTTGCAAAAAGATTGAACGGCGATTGGCTGTCCGATCCTGCAATTGCAATTGTTACAGGCTTCCTTGGAAAGGTATTTGTGGTGTCATGTTTTTTCAATGCTTCTTTTCATTTCTTTTCTTTAATTTTGTTAGTAGATGAAAATTCTCTAATTAGAAAGGGTTTTGGCTTGTTTTTCTTTTTGAAGGCCCGGAAATCATGTGCAGTGACAACACTGGGAAGAGGGGGCAGTGATTTGACAGCTACTGCAATTGGGAAAGCACTAGGGTTGCCCGAGATTCAGGTTTGCAATTGTACATAAAACACATTTATGCATGGCAAAATGGATAGTAAGAAAAACAATTAATTCAATCTCTTAAACAGGTTTGGAAGGATGTTGATGGTGTCCTAACATGCGATCCAAATATATACCCAAAAGCAGAACCTGTTCCTTTTTTGACATTTGATGAGGCTGCTGAACTAGCTTACTTTGGTGCTCAGGTATCATTACAAAATTTATACTTATCAATTTCTTTTGACAATATACCATATGATTTCTCCATGGTTAGAAACAAATTATAGATTCCTGATGGAATATCTCATAATATCAATATTATGACTGTCTTAAACACACATTTGAACATAACGCTAACAAGTTAATGGCACAAATGCAAGCATTGAGATAGTAGAAATAAGGAGGCATTGCTCCACATAACTAGTTAAACTTGGACATGAATTGTGTGCATTGAATAGGCAATGGGATACAGTAGAGACTGTAAAGGGAAGAACCAGCCCTTTCCTATTGTACCATTGAAGACTAATAAAAGAATTGTGTGTCAACATTGCATTTGAGTTGAGCATAAGGAGTTTGCATGAGTGATATTGACAATATTGTTATTTGTCATTCTGGTTGTTTTACTGTTGGCTGGTTCGGTGTTCTAACTGCGGGATTAGGTGGCCCACTGTCACAAAATGGTTGAATCAACATCTCTGTTCTTAATTGGATGCTTTTACACCCTTTACTGCTTATTTGGTGTATAATGGTTGACAAGATGACATTCTTTTGGCCACTAACTAGGCTCTCTAAGTAATGTCTGATTTGTTCTGTTAATGAGCATATACACCAGTGACTTCTATTACCTAATCTATTATCAGGTCAGTCAAAAGTATGTTATAGCTCATTGCATTACTGCTAAGTAGCACAATGTGAATCTAAAGATAGACTTGTGCAGTGGAATATGATGGAAATTAATAGAGTTTGGAAGTATTTCTTTTATAGACCAGAATAGAATGATCACGAAAAACAGTGATTACAACTGGACATAACATGAAAATACTAGAAAGTGAACATAAAAAATTACATATCTCTTAATTCCCAAAACTCATAAAATACCTAACTTTCCCTCCCCTATTATTCTCCTCTTTCTAGTGTAAAACTTATAAGACCTTGGCTCATGACTACATTGGTCTACAAGTAGGTCCATTCTAATTTTCAGACGTGGGTTCTTATCAACAATCCCATCAAAGGTGAGCCTAAATTTTTCAGTTCTCTGATTCTCAGGTTCTGCATCCACAGTCTATGAGACCTGCGAGAGAAAGTGATATTCCTGTTAGGGTTAAAAATTCTTACAACCCTAAAGCTCCAGGTACTCTCATCACCAAGGCAAGAGATATGAGCAAGGTGTGTAGAGCTTAGTTTTGGCATAAATAGAAAATCCCATTATCTCAAGTAAGACTCTCACTGTGTTTAAGTTTTCCCTTTTCCACCTGCAGGCAATATTAACAAGCATTGTTTTGAAACGTAATGTGACCATGTTGGATATAGTGAGCACTCGCATGCTTGGTCAATATGGTTTCCTCGCTAAGGTGAGACCTAATACTCATCAGATCTGTTCTCCCTGTGGTTGAATCTCTTCCAGTTTTCATATTCCATGTGTACACAGGTATTTTCAATCTTTGAAGATTTAGGTATATCAGTTGATGTTGTAGCTACGAGTGAAGTCAGTGTTTCCTTGACGCTGGATCCATCAAAGCTATGGAGCAGAGAGCTAATTCAGCAGGCAAGTGTAAGCATAGTATTCTTGTGATTAGTTTTTTAAAGTCATTATTTTGTGGTGTTTTAAATTTTTTGTCTCCCTCTGTTGACTGTGATATCGTCTGTCTGGTTGCATATCACCCAGTTTTATACTCATGCTTGAAAAATTAATCTCTAACTCTTAGTGAGCTATTCAATGTCTTTGAGCAGGAACTTGATCACGTTGTTGAAGAACTAGAGAAAATCGCTGTGGTGAATCTCCTGCAGAATAGATCCATAATCTCTCTCATTGGAAATGTTCAGAGGTCATCACTAATATTGGAGAAGGTTCAATTTTAATCTATATTTAAATGTAGTTCCTATCCTAAGTTTAATTTTTATATAAAGATTTAATTACTTCATTTCCATATTACTATTTGGCCCTTCCTCCTTTTTGCTGCATGAGGAATGTAGCTTTTTTATTTTCTATGGGAAACCTTGGGCATTTTTTCTTTTTATTTTGGGAAAGGAAAAACCAGAGGTTTTATGATGATTTTAGGCACAAGTTAATTCATGTCCACATGCAAGATTATGTTATGTAATTTGTCCATGTTTAGCTCCTTCCGCCGGTGACATAATGATAGAAACCGTTCTTGTCAATATCCTTTGCCCAAGAATAAGAAACAGGATTGATTGTTAATGGTATTCTGTTAGAGTTGGGTTAGAATAGGAGGAGTATTTGGGGAATGGCTGATTTGTTAAGAGGGAGTGGGGTGGTTATATATATTTTCTCTTTGTAAGCATATGGAGGATTATCGGGTGAATCCTTGGAATAGATATTTGGGAGGGACGGATAAAAGTCACGTAACTTTAGTTCATTTTCATGTGTTGAATTCATTTTCATGTGTTGAATGACCAACTTCAATTTTTTTAAAAAAATATAAAAGAAACCAATTAAAAGTTGAGCAAAGTTAACTAAAGTTACGTGACTTTTTCCAGGAAAAGTCATTGAATCCGTTCCCATTTTGGGGTAGAGAGACTCCTCTCTTGCTTGAGAGAGCTACTCTTTGGAAACCTGCTCTGCCTTTGAATTTTATTGTGTTAATTTTCTGATTGCATGTACCTTTGATACTCACGTTATCATTGGTACTTTCACTGAGAGAAGCTTGTCATTTGGCACGTGAGTACAAGAATGACTTGGTGGCATCTCGACATCATTGAAATTGATCTTGTTGCTATTAAGTTCACATTCCAGTCCCATGGAGCCTTCATTACCACCCAATCCACAATGATGGTGTCATAATAATCTAAACTAGACTCCTTAGTCTCCACAGTAGTTGATCTCTTACCCTTTGTTTGGACCATTGTTGACGACATGAGCGAAGTACGACTCTTGGCTCTCACATTGTGTCCAAGCTCCGGAACAAGAATCATCTCTCCTTTGAGGGAACTTTGGCGGTGAAATGGATGGACCTTCCCTCCTTTGGAGAGGATCATGTGGGATGGCTTGCAAAGGCTGCGTTGTACCTCTCTGTTCAGAATATGCCCCCACAAATGTGTATGTCCCTCGTCCAAATCTGCTTTGTGGACATGACCTGGTATTAGTTCAAGGTCCTTACCAACATGGAACTTGCTTTGCAGTGGGAAACATTCAAATGAGTCCTCTTCGACATTTATGGTGACTGCCAATTAGGCAATCCATTGATTGGTATCGAAAGTTGTGGTTGGAGACATTTGGATGCACCACCATTGATTGGTATCGAAAGACAACCTTCAAAGTTTATCACTTTACAATGGTAGCACCTCCATGGCTTATGAATCACACCAACTCTCCAAGGAGCTCTTTAGAAAATGGTCATTGATGAAGATTACATTATTTCGAGTGAGATCTTTTGCCAAATTTACGTGAAGTCTTGAGCACGTTTGAGGTGTCTTCCAATCGAGCCATGGGCTTTCCTCCAAGCAAGCTCTGGGCCATGTTGTCACCTTGTTTCAAGGACTAAGCTAGTCAATGACTAGTTGTATGGATATGTGTATCAATGTAAGGACAAGATTGAACATAAAGTGCGTGAGCTCCTTGGGAACGAGATTATCAAACATTTGGCGAGTGCGTTTTCCAGTTTGATAATTTTGGTCTCCTGGAGGATGTGCGTTGATTTTCATGACCCGAATAAGGTGACTGTTTTAGATAAATATCCTATTCCAACTATTAATGAGTTGATTGATGAGTTTCACGGATCCCACCAAATTCAAATGTATAAGGTGCGGCTGTTTACAACACCACTTTTGAACCCACAAAGGGCACTACGAATACCTCGCTATGCCTTTCAGGTTTGTCAATGCTTTGGCCACATTCTAGTCAACCATGATCATGCTATTTTAGACTCTTTTGGGTTGTTTTCTTCCTTTCTTTTTCAATTATATCCTTGTGTCAAGTCTAGGTTGGAGCACACACATTTGTCCCATTTATGTGAATGAAGTCTTATCTTTGCTGAAAACACATCCATTTGTAGCAAATGGGAAGAAATGCTCATTTGATTTGTCCTCTGTAAACTATCAAGGACATGTCAAGCTACGACCCCCCCACCAGCTCTCAGTGACTCGCTGCATCAATCACAAGCTCTCTCTCTCTGCTTCCATGTAGCATTTCAAATCCTTTATTGGGTAGGAGTCGTAGCTACAAGTCACAGTTACCCGACCAGGCTCAAATTCACCCAGTTTTTTTGTGTCCCAGCTATAGCTATCCGTCACCAAGACTATCCGTCTTATATCTGATGAGCCGAGCTTCCAACACTAGAGGCAGTGTTGGCCGTGTAAGAAAACAAAGGCTCAACCTGTTCTGCAGAATAACTCGTCCTTTGGAAGTCACAACCTGTTGAGGAAGCCACGTCGGAGTTTGCAGCAACCATTCGTGCCAAGATTCCAAATTTCAGCCTTGAGGTGATGGCTTATTCTATTAGACAGGGTATTCATAGAAACCATTCCTCCAGGTGGAATAAGCTGTCTATAGTCATAGGTCCAAGAATAAGAAACAGGGTTGATTGTTAATGGCTGATTTTGTTATATTTCCCTTTGTAAATGATTCTGTTAGAAGGGAGTGAGGTTGGTTATATATTTTCCTTTTGTAAGAATATGGAGGATTAACGGGTGAATCTTTGGAATAGATATTTAGGGCATAGAGATTCCTCTCTTGCTTGGAAGAACTCTGCTCTGGAAACTTACCTTGCCTTTAAATTCTGTTATTTTAATTTTCTGATACACACTGCATCACATTAGGAAATCACTGATTGATTCTACTGCAGGCTTTTCGCGTTCTTCGAACCCTTGGCGTCACTGTGCAAATGATCTCTCAGGGTGCATCTAAGGTATCCCCTTATCCACTTTAATATTATTCATCATATTTGATGCATCAACAGTTATCGTGTGCACTTTGCATGTGCTAGATGATTCCAAACCTTTAGGCACTTGGGAATATATGATAGTGTTTGTTATTATTATGAGTACATTAATGAGAAGCATATTTATTGCACATAAACACTTTTTCTTGAAAAAAGGGAAAGGGAATGATCAAGCTTGTTCATATTATTATTCATGGCATAAAGATTCCTCACCCACAATCCCCCACTGAAAAATGAGTTGACTTTCTCAACTGTGTGTGTGTGTGGTATTCATACATGCATGTCAAGACCCTGAAATGGTTTAATTTTCATGTATTATGTCTGTTCATTGTTTTTTTGCAGGTGAACATTTCATTGGTTGTAAATGACAGTGAAGCAGAGCAGTGTGTGAGAGCTCTCCACTCAGTGTTCTTTGAGAGTGAGTTGTCTGAGTTAGAGTCTTAGAGGAGGATTACAAAAATGGGAATGGTTCTGTTGCTGAATTATCTTTAGTGGACACTTGAATGTGTCAATTCTTTGTTCTAAGATATGTATCCCAATGTTATATGGTAAGGTCTGAAGAAAGCAATTTTTAGTAATAGATTCTGGTTAGGAGGAATGGCAAAGCATCAGTCTTGGTAGTGCTGGTAGTTTGTGTTACTATAGTGAACCTTTTTTATTATTTTGCAGCTGCTTCCAAAGGGTTAATAACAGCCTGCAAAGCAATTATTGTTGTGACTAAATTATTGGAAATCATGTTTTTGTCTCATTTTGTTCTTCATTTATGCTTCAGAAATGGAGAGAATGAATATAGCAAAGAAAAAGTTAAGAAAAAAGAAAAAGGTGGAATATAAAATAAAATTTTAATTATTTGACAAAGCATGAAAAGATGAGAAAGAGATTTTTTTTAAAAGTGTGTAATTTGATTGATTTTATTAAAAGATGAAATATGTAGATAATATAATACCCTCTATATATAATACAATCAACATATATAGTAGGAAAATAATAAATTTTACGTTTTTAATTTTTATTCATTTCAGTTTTTTTTTTTCATCTTTTTTACCAAACAATCAATAGTAAAGCTCCTCTTTTCATTTTCATGTTCTCTCTGCCAAACAAAGAGTTAAGATAGTGTATATGTCCTAAGAAAATAAATATTAAAATCAAATTCCCATGGAAAATAATTAATAACATAAAATCCCCATATTAAATAATATAGAAATTCTAGAAACAGTTTCTATTACACTCTTTTGCATATACTCTACTCAATTTATTGAAAGTTCACAATTTTTGTTTGGGTTTTATTTAGTCAACTGTAGGGGTTTGTTACCACCCCTTAAAACAATAATAATTGAATAAAATGGGCTTATTTCTTTCGCTATTTGATAAGAGATAGTAAAATGAATGGAATACCGCATTTACTTCCTACCACCCCCACAATTTCTATGCACGCCCCATAAATTTTAAAAATAACCATTTTATATAAGTTTCAGAAACTTTTTGGATAGACTTTCCAGAATTTCCAAAATAAAATTTCCCAAACAGAATATTTGGAATAAAATTTTCGAAATCAGATTTCTAAAATATATGACATGCATTTTTTGATTTTTTTTTTTTGAAATAGGATTTCCGAAATAAACTTTCTGGAATTCATGTAATTCTTTGTAAAATGAGCTTTCGCGAACATTCCTACATGAAATATTTTCTAAAAAGAGCTTTTCAAAACACATACAATATGTTTCGGACACGCTTATTGGAACGAGTTTTTTTTTTCTTTTTCGCGTTTTCTTTTTTCTCTCTGCTGTATTCTCAAACTTTAAGTAAAGGATAATAAAATATAATACACGTTTAGTAATTTTAATTGTCAAAATTTTGAAAATAAAAAAACAAAAATGACATATGTGACGATTTTAAACTATTAATTCATTTCCTCTTTGTAGAAAAAATAGTAACGTTTAAAAAATTTTGTCACAAATTAACTTTTACATTTGTAAATGTCACGATTATTTTAATTGTTGAAAATGTTATCTGTGACGAATTTTAACTTTACAATTTATAACTTTAACTATCACAAATAATTTATTTTTTTTAGTGTTTGTGGTACAAATAGAAGAAGAACCTATTTGGAAAGAGAGAAAAAAATTTAGAGATATTTTTTAGGGTATTGACTCATAGACTAATTACTTTTGAATCATTCGAATGCATTAAATATACAAATAATCTTCTATTCTGATATAAAATTCATTATTATACAAAACTTGTATGTTTTGTATACTTTGAATAATTATGTGTAAAATATTAACATATGTATCCATGAGATTATGCTATGCTTAATGTTTTTTATAAAAAATGTTCATGCACAAAAACTTATTCCCAATTTTTAATTAAATAACAAATATTTATATAATAGTCACGATATTATATTTAGTGGTATCAGAACAATTTATTCTTTCATGACATTGAGTGTGGCGTTTTCAATGTTGTTTGTAGTTGTTTGTAGTTTATACTAATAAATAGATATACAAGTTGATCATGCATTTTCTGTTAAATAAGAGAAACGTGAGATAAATAAACCGATAAGAATGAGCTGCAACTTATAGACAATAAATAGTAAATTATCTTAGGAGAAATTTTAAGTAATAATTGAAACTGGAAAGTTTAGATTAAGAGAGAACTAAGGTATTTGTTAATTCTTTTAAGAAAAGATGGATAACAAAACAAACGTTACACCTGAATTGTTTAAAAAAAAATTGACAATTGTATAGGAAAATATGAACCAAAAATCGAAAATTTGAACCTATAGGAAATAAAGAATTGAAAACCTTTCATGGGAACAATCCACAAAAATTTAAAGAAGATTTTAACCCTGATGATGCTAAATCGGGGATAGTAGACATTGAGAAACTTTTCATCACAATGACATGTGTTGATACAAATAGAGTTACATTGTTGCCTTTATACTTGTCTAAGAACCTGAAACACGATGGAGATTTACTAAAAAACAATTGGAAGCTAAAGGAATGAAATTACATGGAGATTATTTAAACAAAAATTTTGGAAGGTATAGAACACCAAATCTTGGCTACGGTTTTTGTACCTCTCTTAAATGTGGTTGGATAACATGTCTTTTGATGCTTAGTCTTTGAGCCTCAAATCCATGAGTTTAAATGCATGATAGCTACATGTTTGTATCTTTGTGTATGTCATGTTGAGTCTTTAAATGTGACTAACTTTTGCTTGAGTCATATGTCATATGCTTCTTTGAGTTTTCTTATTCTTATTTCTAAGTATTTGAGCTATTGCATGAGATCTATGCCTTTTGTTGTAGCATGCTCCTTGAAATTGATTTTGACCTAATTTTTAAGGAACTAAGTGTTCAAGACACCCTAAAATATCCTTCTCATCATCTTAAGTACCTAGTTTTGAAAAGAAAGCTTATTTTCATGACCAAAAACAGTTTGGCCGAGAGCTAATGTGTTGCTTGGTGAATCCATTTGGCCATTTTTACCAGGTGTTATGCTACCAAATTTTATACTTGGATTTTGGGTGATATTGGCAAATTAGTTTCATGTTTTAACTTGGTTATGATCTTTCTTGGTGTATGCATAATTTGAGGTATAATCTTGGCTTTTTCAAATGCTTTCCATAGAGTCTTTAAAAGTGTTTTTCATTGCTTTAGTCTTGTTCAAGTTTTGTCTTTAAAACAAAATTTCCTTAGAAGTTAAACTTTCTTGTTTTTGAGCTTTGCTTGCTTGTCTTTAGGTAATCTTTGTTTTGTCTTAGTTGTTTTCATTTCCTTGTTTTCCTAGAGTGTTGTGGCCGAGCCACTTGTTTTGCTTTTGAAAGGTTTTCATCTTTTTTTTTAAGATGTTTTCACTTGTTTGGAAGAATTTTGAGTGCTAGCCTTACTTGTGTGCTTTGGGAGTGTGATAAAAAACACTTGGGTGCTTGTGAAGACAACACTTGGTCTCGGGTTTGGCTTGTTTTATTATCTAACATCTTGCTTGTCTCGATTTTTGGTGAGTTTTGGTGTAGGAGCATGAAATACGGATCCAATCTTAGAGGTAGAAGAAGAGGAGGAATTGGCTTCACCTTATTCCCCTCCCATGGTGAGTCCTATGGCCCAAGAAAGTGAACAAATCACCCTTGCCAACATCCTACGTGAGATGGAAGTGAGTAGAAGGGAAACTTTTGATCAATTGAGGGCGGATAGGAGACAAAGTGAGATCTTCCTACAAGAGCATATCCAAAGACTTGAGCTTAGAGAAGATGAGAGGAGAAGGAGGAGGTCCTCTTCTGAGGACTCTAGCCATGGTGGAAGAAGAAGAAGGCACGGCCATGATGGTGGTGGAAGGCGCAATCAACTCCCACAAAGACAACCTCCACCAATCAAGATTCCAAAGTTCAAGGGGGAAAATGACCCAAACATCTACATTGAATGGGAGCAAAAAGTGGACCAAATATTTAATATTCATTTAGTTAGTGATCAAGAGCAAGTAGACTTAGTAGTTTTAGAATTTGAAGATTATGCCATGACATTGTGGCGTCAATTGTGTATGGACAATATTAACCAAGAGCCATCCGCAGCCTCTTGGATGGACATTAAAACTTTGATACGTGCTAGATTTGTTCCTTCCTACTATAGGAGGGAGACTCTTTTGAAACTCCAAAGGCTTCAACAAGGGTCCATGTGTGTGAATGAGTATTTTAAAATGATGGAGTCCATGCTTCTCAAAGTAGGACTCCAATTTGAAAGTGAAGAAGAAAAGGTAGCTAGATTTGTGAGTGGTCTTAGAAGAGAAGTTCAAGATGTAGTTAAGTTGTATGAGTACTCTACTCTTGACAAAATTTTACACTTGACCTTATAAGTTGAAAGTCAATTGAAAAAAAAACAAGAGGCCAATAAGAGTACTCCTTACAATGACTACTACTCTAGAACTTGGAAAGGAAAAGAAAGAAAAGATGAGAAACCTTCTTCCAAAGACCACCCACCTAGGACCAATGCATCTAGAAACTCTCATGAAAGTGCAAACTCTTCCCAAGGTTCAAGAACTAGTTCCATAAAATGTTTTAAGTGTTTGGGCTATGGTCACATTGCTTCAAATTGCCCAACAAAAAGGAACATGATCTTGAACCCTAAAGGAGAGGTTGAAAGTGAACATTCTTCTCCCCCCTCCCCAAAAAGTTCTTCCTCCCACACTTCTTCCCAATCCTCAAGTGAAGATGAAATCAAACCCAATGAAGGAGGTTTGTTGGTGGTTAGGCGCATGCTAGGCCAAGTGCCTAAAGAATTTGAAAACCAAAGAGAAAATATTTTTCACTCAAGGTGCCAAATCAACAACAAAATTTGCTCCCTCATAATTGATAGTGGAAGTTGTGTCAATGTGGATAGCACAAGGATTGTGGAGAAGCTTGGCTTGAAAACCATCCCTCACGCCAAGCCCTATAAGTTATCTTGGCTTAGTGAGGAAGGTGAGATCAAAGTTGACAAACAAGTCCTTATTAACTTCTCCATTGGAAATTACAAAGATGAAGTGTTGTGTGACTTAGTGCCTATGGAAGCAACTCACATTTTACTAGGAAGGCCATGGCAATTTGATAGAAAAGCTTTTCATGATGGCCATGCTAACAAGTTTTCCTTTAGCTTCCAAGGCAAAAAGATTACATTACTACCTCTTTCACCATGAGAAGTCAATGAGGACCAAATTCAAATGTTAAAGAAAAGAAAAGAAGAGAAGGCGCCAGGGCATGGCAATGAGTCTAAGAAGAGCATGATCACCCTCAAAGGGGTGAAAAAGGTAATGCTTGCCCAAAAACCTATCTTATTAGCTTATCCTAGTGAATCTTCCCCCTCCTTCCAAAACCCTCACTCTAGATGTCCCCTAGACTTGTCATTAGTCTTAGATGAGTTCAAAGATGTTTTTCAAGAACCTCCAAAGGGTCTCCCACCCCTAAGGGGTATAAAACACCAAATTGATTTTATACAAGGCTTATCTTTGCCTAATAGGCCAGCCTATAGGACTAGTCCCGAGGAGGCTAAGGAAATCCAAAAACAAGTGAATGAGTTGTTAGAAAAAGGGTGGGTGCAACATAACATGAGTCCTTGTGCAATGCCTGTGATTCTTGTCCCCAAAAAGGATAACATGGAGAATGTGCATAGATTGTAAAGCTATCAACAACATGGAGAACATGGAGAATGTGCAATATTCAAATGAATATTATTTGGACCTTAGTCATTCTTTGCTAAAATTAAATATTATTTAGATTACAATCACTTCTAGTTAAACACAATATTATTTTAGAACCCAACCATTTCTAGCATATAAGTCTTCTTTGAAACCTAACCGCTCTGGTCTAGCACATGTATTTGTTGGAACATAACCACTACTGACTAATAAGAGTATTATTTTGAGTGCAACCAATTTTGGCTAAGCAAACAATGTTTGTATAGAAGCGTGATCACAAAGATCAAAGGGGTTTGCTTAATAGAAAGTGTTAGAATCTTATGACATGTATAAAGTTTAATCATTTTACTAGTTTGTTGTTTGAACATAAATAATGTTCTTGAGAAGATCCAGACCCTAAGATATTAGAGTGAAGAAACTATTAGCGTTTTTGCACCTTTTATCACTTGGTTTCTCTCTTTCTTTAACTTGAAAGATTTATTTAAATACTAAAAATGAGAAAAGGGCCATTGCAAATCCTTTTATGCCCATTGAGATCATTAGAGATGCCTTATTCTTCTTACATCAACCCAAGTTTAGATAGAGAGGTGCCTTAAATACGCTCCATGCAACATTAAATATTTTTCTTTTCTTTAAGCAAAGTCCTGAATATTGATGCAACACGTAAGCCTAGGCCAAAGACCATACACAGTAAATAGTCTTTCAAATTTGAAAAAAGGTGGATTAGGGTGCTTGCTGGCATGGATCATCTTTAAGCGCGTATTCCAAGAAATACTCTTAGAATGTTTCCATGGCTTTCCCACACCCAATTTTGAAGATGCTAGATGACAAATAGAAAAACTTTGTAAGGAACTTTCTGAATCTTATTCATTATTGTTGTCTTCATCTTTGACTTAAAGCTTTTGTAGAATGACTGTTGAAGCTCTATAACACATACTTGATTACACAAATTCTATGTGTCAACATTAAAAACTAACTTCATCTCTTTAGTGGTACATACTCGAAAAGGAAAGTTCTGATAAGATCTTCAAAACATTATTCAGAGCATTCTTCCTTTGTTCCTACTAAAGGAAACAATTCAAATAATATGTGCACATATTGTAATTAAGTGTAATCAATCCTAGTTAAGAGCATATAATATTATTTATTTCAAATCACATGTTTCCATTTTAAGAAATAAAAAGAGGGTTGATCATTTATAGATATTTAAATCACATAAAATAATATTCGTTTTTGAAACCATTAAGTATATTTGATTATCTTGAAAGCTTTTTTACCGTTGCAACTTAATTAAAATAAATGATTAATTTGTCATATGATTCTAATTTTGTTTGAAAATTTTCAAGTGAGTCCTCTTTTTTTTTTTTTCAATTAAGTCTTAAATTTTGAAAAATTGATTCAATTCGACCCTTTTTGTTAGTAAAACATGACACGTCATATTATACTTTTTTTTTGTTAATTTTTTAACTTTTTTTTTTCAATCTTTTCCATATGTTACATTCATGGCATGTCATGTGACACTGTTAATGTCACATGGTAGTGTCACATGTCAGTGTTACATGTCTTAAGCTTAATGACAAGTGTCATTGTTTTGTATTCAATTCAATGTTTTTAATTCAATTGAGTCATAGTTTTTTTAAAAGTGAAACAATATTGTCCTTCTCCAAATTGAGACCTGTATCACACATAACCAAACTCAATCAAATAAGTAAAAGATGCATCAAAGTAGCCAAGTATTCAACCTAGGCCGAGTCAGTCTAACTTATACCGAACCTGGTCAATTTAACCATATAAATGATAAACCTCACGAACATGCCAGAAACAACCCAAGTACATGACCTGGGCCGCCATGGTCTCGAACTTAACTGAACAAAGGCTAAGATAACAACAAAATGGCCAACACGGATAGTACGCGGCCAAGTACGACATCTAACAAGCCAAGAAGTAAACGAATCAGACCGCTCTCGAAGACTTAGTAACATGGAGGTCCCAGCGTTCGATGGGCCTTAGGGGCCTGGGTTAGGGCCCATGCCCACTCATAACCCAAGCTAAGGCCCAAGCCAAGGCCCGACCCATTGGATAAACGAACATCATTAATGCTCTATAAATACGCATGAACTCCACGAATTAAAGGTACGCATTCATTAATCACTGATTTGACTTTCTGAGAGCTTTGACTTACTTGAGCTTCGAAGACTCTTCTGCAGGTAACCCCTCCTGGGTTCAAGCTGACATGTATCAACCGGGGAGAGACCAACTGAAGAGATAGCGGACTACGTGATAAGGTGACACTTGTGCCTAACTCATCTTATTTGTTCTCTGTAGGAACAAGACCAAATTTATTACTTGTATAAATGTTTTATTGATATTTTTCTATTAAAATTGAATTTTAAACATATTAAATTAAAATAACTACATATGACTTTATTGTTATAACATTAATAATAATAATAATTAAAATTTAATTTGTATTTTTCATTTTTTATTATATAATAAAAATTGTTTTTTGTAAAATTATTTTCATTTTAAATTTTAATATATTTTAGGTTAGATAAAATATTTATTATATATTTTATTTTATTTTAAGTTAGACAATACTTTGTTATTTGTCATATAAATATTATTAAATAAATTTAAGTTCATTTATGAAATGATCAAGTATTTAGAACTACTATATTATTAATTTATATTTTTTATAATATCAAAAGTAATATATTTAAATGAAATCTAATAATATTATTAGAGTTGGTAGAAAATAATTGTAGATATTTAATAAAAAAATCAATTTTAATATAAATATTCGTATAACGTTTATAAATATAATAAATTTCTTCCCAATTTAAAAGAGGGAAACATTACTCAATTTTAACAAAAAAAATTGGGACCGAATTGAATAATAAACATATATAGGGATTGAATTAAATACTAGACAATGACACTAACACGTAACACTTACATTGACATGTGATACTATCTTTCTAAGTGGCGCGCATTGAGAGTTTAGAATTATTTTTAAATTGAATTTGATGTATCCTGTGGTGGTCCTTTTAATGGACAAAAGGAGCCTCTATGAGAATTGATAAAGTGTTTAAAATAATGAATACTCGATTATTTTAATATTAAACTATTAAAGTATAAATATAAATTTTATAAACAAGTTTTATTAGTTATAAACATCTTATCTCTCTAAAATCCTTTGTCCTAGAGCTCTCCTCCTTCTCTTTAGATTTCTTACTCCTATGTTCATTTGTTTGAATATCAGAGACCGTTAGGGTGACCCCCTGTGACGAGCTCTTTAATTCAATCTCATAAATTTCTCAAATTGAGTAAGTTGATTTTCCTTTGTCTAGTTTGATTTCTGTGCATGTGGGAAATATTGGCCAACATGTGTCATTTGAGTTTTCTATGTGAATTTTTACTGATTAGTGGTTCTGATGATGTTCCCTGATTATGATTATGTGGTTCCTAGGTTGAGTTGTGAACTTTGTAGCTTTGAAGGAGGTTTTTGTACTCTTTAGAGTTGTCTCATAGGTTAGGGAAGCTAATTTTATTGGTTTTAAGTTACAAACATGTTAGAATTTTAGATTATATGATTGTAATGTGATTGGTTATTGTATCTGAGATGCAAAATGATTTGTGATATATGAAAGCTATGGAATTGAAGTCTTTAAATTTTGTTTGAATAGAAATTTTGATGTTTAGTATTGCAATTGAGGTTAATGGGTATTGATGTTTGTGATAAACTTGAGTTTGAGATATGCTTGGTATTTGTAAAGGTTCTTGGGCTGTCTATACTGGATTTGAGTATGCACAATTATGTATAAATCAGATTCTACAGAATTATTCAAACTCGCTGGGCGAGGAATTACTTGTTGGGCGAACTCTAACTCAAGGGCTCACTAGGCGAGCAATTACTCGCTGGGCGAATTCTAACTTAGGGAATCACTATTTTTAGAAGTTGTTGGGCGAGCATGTACTCATTGGGTGAGCAATTAATTGCTAGGCAAATTATTTAAGGATTTTTTGTACTAGAGTATAGTGATACACTCATTCGGCGAACAGTTTGTCGTTGGACGAAAATGTATTTTTTGTCTAGCAAGAAAACGTACTCGTTGAGCGAGTGGATCAGAACCTAAGCAAGTGTTGACTGATTTACTTTAATATTTTGGTAGCTTTAATGAATGATTGATTTGTGAGGTAATTAGTGAATTAAAACTTGTTGATACTTATTCAAGGAGAATTAGTAGTGGATTGTGTAGTGTATGCATTAATGTAGGGGTCCAGTTGGAAGTTATCCTGACGCTCTAATAATCATTCAAATTCTCAATTAGAGAGGAATGAGGTATGTGGTGACACTAGTGCAGTTTTGCATTTTTACATTGCTTTATAGGCCTCGGTTATTGAGGAACCAAAGCCTATGAGGACGCGGTGACATTTTTGAAAATTTTTCAACTTTTTTGCCTTAGGTCCTCTGCGAAACGAAGCCTATAAGGGATTTATGCTTCGGTTATAACGCAACTGAAGCCTATAACCCATCACAGTTCCCTAATATTTCAAAATTGCCATATCCACTTTAGGCTTCGGTTATTAATTGAACTGAGGCCATATCCCCTATTTAGGTTCCCAAATTTGCGAACTCCACTGTTCACCTTCGTCCTAAAACCTCCACTATTCGAAAACTTTACAAAACCACCACTGTTCATCGTCCACCATCGCTGGTCCTTGCTGCAGCTACTTCCGCCGCTTGTCGTTGTGTTAGTCGCGCCACCCTCTACTGCCGATAGCCACCATTGGAACATCAAATCTCGCAGTCTCGCTATCGATGCAATTTTTTTGCGTGTTTTGGTTTTTTATTGTGTTTTGGGTCGTTTGTATTGCTTCTTTGAGCTATTTTTCACAGTATTTTGAGTTTTGTGGTTGCATTTTTTATAATCAGGTTGTTGCATTGTAGACTTTGTAGCTCTCACGTAGTTGCATCCACCATTATTCATCGTCCACCATCGCTGGTCCTTGCTGTAGTTGCTTTCATCGCTTGTCGTCGTGTTAGTCGTGCCACCCTCTACTGCCGATAGCCACCATTGGAACATCAAATCTCGCAGTCTCGCTGTCGATGCAATTTTTTTTTGCGTGTTTTGGTTTTTTATTGTGTTTTGGGTCGTTTGTATTGCTTCTTTCAGCTATTTTTCACAGTATTTTGAGTTTTGTAGTTGCATTTTTTATAATCAGGTTGTTGCCTTGTGGACTTTGTAGCTCTCATGTAGTTGCATCCTCTTCTGTTTCACTAGTTTTTCGCTTCTCAGGCATGCTCCTAGGTTCTTATTTCTAGTGTAAGGCTATGATTTTGTAATATATATATATATATATATATATATATATATATATATATATTTTTTTTTTT
>Ga0209589_1004284_pt1 | contig 24725 bp, 27 predicted proteins | sample CowpeawhiteBW_FD_187525 | JGI IMG/M metagenome (GOLD analysis project Ga0209589, IMG submission 187525) | Root nodule microbial communities of legume samples collected from California USA - Cow pea white BW (SPAdes) (version 2) | ecosystem: Host-associated > Plants > Roots > Nodule | place: USA...
TAATATATATATATATATATATATATATATATATATATGAAAATAATTATTTGATATTAATAGGAATAAAAATTAATTCAATTTTATCTTTTAAAATTTTAAATAATATGTATGAAAATAATTAATATAATAAAATATGAGAATAAGAAAATATTTAAAATAAAATAATAGAGAAAAAATAGATCAAAACAAACAATTTGTTATTTGTCTTTATAAATAACATTAATATAAAATTCTTTATAAAAAAATAATAAATAGTGATATTATTATGTTTCTTTATACGAGAAATAATAAATACTAGTATTATAATTAATAAATATTAAACGTTGGTATACTTTGGGTTTATACAAAATTGTGATCGTAAAATTGGAAAATTATAATTGTATTTAGTTTTAATTAAAAAGTGTTGTGGTGTCTTGTATCTGAATTTTAATTATATTAATTTTTTATTAAAAATAAAATTTAATTGTATTAATATTTAATTTAATTAGGTGTAAGATGATTATTTGACTGATAAAATATATAACAATGTAAAATTTTAATTATTTATCAAAGAATATTACAGGTGTTCCTGCGGAGAACAAATAAAATATGTCAGACACAAGTGTTTGGCGGGTAAAGGGGTGGCAGATGTCAGATGTCTAATCGAAGGGGTTTTACGTTGTCATTTTTAAGGGTTGTGACCTTTGGTGTGTATTTTGATGCTTCATATGGGTTGTGACTTTTGGCGGGAAGAAGTTGTGTCATTTGGAATCATCGCTTATAAATACGGATTGCATGGAGAGTTTGTTTTTGTTGGCTCATTTGTAAGAATTCTGAAATCAGAGATCTGCGTGCGTTAGAACTATCCGATTAGTCTCTTGTTTCTGCCAGCATATTTCATTCTCAAAAGGTATGTCTAGTACTAGTGATAGTGTGTCGTTGTCGTCGTCGAGTAGTGGGAGTGTGCGGTCTAGAGAGAATGTAGGTAGGCGTCTTGAGGAGGGGAGTGTTAGCCCAACGACTGTGCTAGGGAGAATTCCTATGGAGACGATAACTGAAGTGAGGGAAGACCCTCCCGAAGAGATAGCGAAAAGTAGCTGGTCGGCAAAGGCCGATTACGATTGGGTTGCAGTTGATGTTCGAAACTAGTCGTCATTGTTCTGATGGTCCAGGCTGCTGAACTCATGGCTGAATTGTACTCCTGTCATTGCAAGGGACGTGGATCGTGATATAGTGTCGTTGAAGCGGGTGAGCACTGTTGAGCACGTTTGCCATGGACAAGAAGGAGCTGCCGACAAGTTTTTTTATATGTATATGTGCCATTTTTCACAACTGCATGTTAGGTTGTTGTTATACGACTTTGCTATGGGGGTGCTTCGCCTATTAAACGTGGCACCTACTCAACTGCATCCGAACAGATGGGTGTACTTGTAGGTCTTCTGTGTCCTTTGTCAATCGCTGTATCTACATCTGTCTCCTCTTGCATTTTTATACTTTTACGACACAAGGCCCCGACAACCGACAACATGGCTATCCTTGGTGAGCAGGCCGAGTATAAGTAGGTTGGACACATTTACACAATCGTTCAAACACTTCAAAGATGGATTTTTCAAAGTGGTGGTGAAGGAGGGAAGGAGGTCATATTTGCTCAACGCAGATGGGAGTACCAAATTCCCTTTTAGTTGGACGGGTAACCCTTGGCGGTATAAGGATATGAGTACCGATGAGTTGTCGGCGGCGGATAGGGAGGTGGTAGAGGTTCTGATGAAGTTTACGGATAGACTGCCCACTAAGGGCTTAGTTAGGGTTTATAATTTGGTTCATCCGATGATATTGAAGGTATTTGTTTACGATTTCAATTGTTTCAATGTGTCTAAGTTAACTAATCAAACTTTGGTGTGTTCAATGCAGGACATATGGCTCAAGTTGGGAAGAAGAATTTGACCCTTTTCCAAGCGCTAAGGAAGAAGAAGGCGGTTAAGGCAAAAGAGGCCGGAAACACTGAGGTCCCAAACTTACAAGAGTCATTGGTGGAGGTGCATGTACATGGCGACAGCAAGAGGAAAGCCGAGTTGCCGGCTAGGCCTAGCAGAGGCAAAGATGTTAAGAAGGTTAGGGTTGCCTTGTTAGGGCAGGGGTCTTCCAGTGGCGCGAAGGGGTCGAAAGCCGGTTCGATTAAGCAACTGGAGATGACCGTTAGGAAGGATATTGAGATTAACATGACGGAGACGCTGATTAACTCCATTAATAGTATGGAGTTGGACCACCTGGTGGGGACGATGGTGGAGTTTAGCAGCAAGGCTCTAATATTGGGTCGCCGAGTTGGGTCGTTGTACCGAAGAGAGCTGAAGGAAGGGAACCGTGAAAAGTTGGAAGAGTTGCAAGGGAAGGTTGACAAGTTTGCGGAAGAAAAGGCCGCATGGGAGAAGGAGAGGGAAGAGTGGAAGGAGGAGAAAAAGAGGTTGGGGACCTGGAAGGTTCGTTGCTTGGACTCAGAGGAGAAGCTTAAAGGGAGGATAGCCAACCTTGAGGCGGACTATGACGGGTTGAAAGAAAAACATGAAGGGGTAGAAGTCGAGCTCGAGGACTTGAAAAGTTGTGTCATTGAAGAGCATATCAATGGGTTTCAGAAAGGGGTGAGGCAGGCGACCTTCTTCTGCAAGGAGGTTAATGTGGCGGATCCAAGGTTTGATGTGAACAAAGATGTAGTGGACGACCAGCTCATCAATGAAGCCGAGAGCAGCCCTGAAGAGGAGGTAGAGAAGGCCATGGTGGATGAAGATGCGAATGCGAGGGCGACCGTGGAGGGTGAAGGCGACAAGGCAGCTTAGGATATAGTTTTATGATTTCTATTTCTAATGAATCCTAAGTTTGTAATAACCCGTACAATATTTCTCATTGCTTTTGAATGTGATGCATATTTGTGGATATATTTGTTATGGTTTGTTGACGATAGCATACATGATAGAAACGTGCTTGTTTGGTAATGTTGTTATGTGTTATTGTTGTTTTTTGTTTGGTTAATGGGAGTAGTCGACCTGAGCCGCTTACTTGTGGTAAGAGTGAGGAACTAAAAAGGAATTTAACATTAAGTTAAGGGTGTTCGACCCAGGCCGCTTACTTGTGGTAAGGGTTGGGAACTAAAAACGAATGTAACATTAAGTTAAAGGTGTTCGACCCAGGTCGCTTACTTGTGGTAAGGGTGGGGAACTAAAAATGAATTGAACATTAAGTTAAGGGTGTTCGACCCAGGCTGCTTACTTGCGGTAAGGGTGGGGAACACCATGTATGAACGGGTAATAGTACCCCGCCCAAGCCATTAAAGGGTGGTCGGCCTAAGCTACTAACTTAAGATAATTAAGCAAGAACTTGACAAATTCATAGCACTACCAACAAGGCGGCCCCACGATAATCGCTCTTTGTTTGGCAGCTAAGTTGCGTATTTGGGCCTTTTCTCTTAACTCGGGTAGGAGGTCGAGGTGGGTGCTCATGTTTTGGTGATTTTGAACTGGGTCGTATGGTTCTCGACGCAGTGATGGTTCGCCAATTTCAATCGATATCATGGCGTCTGCGCCGTATACTAGGTTGAATGAAGATTCATTTGTTGTTGATTGAGGGGTACACCTGTAGGCCCACAATACTTCCACTAATTCTTCTGGCCATCGATCCTTGGCGTTGTCTAACCGTTTACGCAGTTCTACCAGTATAACCTTGTTTGCTGCTTCGGCTTGTCCATTGGTCTGTGGGTGTTCAACAAAGCTGGTGACATGTTTGATGCCTAGGTCGGTATAGAGTTTAGCGAGTTCTTTGTCTATGAACTGTCGGCCATTATCGGTGATGATTGTATGTGGGACGCCATATCAGCATATAATATCCTTCCAGACATATTGTTGGACCTGTTGGGCAGTAATGGTGGCTAACGGTTTGGCCTCTATTCACTTGCTGAAGTAGTCGACGACTACTATCAGGAATTTTACTTGGCCTTTTCCTGGGGAAAAAGGGCCGAGAATGTCCATTCCCCACTTTGTGAAGGGCCACGGGGATAGTATAGAATGAATTTGTTCTTGTTTTTGATGGATGAGGTTGCCATGTTTTTGGCAGGGTATGCATTTTTTGACAAAAGCGTGGCAATCGGCTTCCATGGTCGGTCAAAAGTAACCGGCGCGAAGGATTCTGGTAGTCATGGTACGTGCGCCGGAATGATAGCCGCATATGCCTTCATGTAATTCTTTAATGATGTATTGAGCTTGCTCTGCAGTGACGCATTTGAGAAGTGGTTGGTCGTATCCTCGCTTGTATAAGTCATCGCCTATCATCGTGTACCTGGTGGCTTTAGCTAGCCAACTCCTGTCAGCGTCAGGTGGGGGTTTACCGGTTTGGAGGTATTGGATGTAGGAGTTGTCCAATTGTTGGCTTGGTGTTGGGTTAGGATATGACAAGTGTTTGTTATGGAAGGGGCGGATAACATTTGTTGTAAGAGTGATTAGTGGCGGCTTTTTAGCTTAGTGCTGGCTAGTTTGGACAATATGTCGGCTCTGACATTTTCGGATCTGCGGATGTGTTGGATGCAGACTTGTTCAAAAGCAGATTGGATGACTTTTCAGACCAGGTGATAGTATTGTAAGAGGGTAGGGTCTTTGATCTGGAATTCATCATTTTGATGGCCCACTGTAAGTTTGGAATCAGTTTTGCATGTGAGTGATTTGACATCGACTTCGCGAGCGAGGGATAGGCCGGTGAGTATGGCTTCGTATTCGGCTTGGTTGTTGGATGTTCTGAAGGCAAAGTGGAGAGATTTTCCGATGAGGATGTCGTTGGGGCCTTCTAGGAAGATGTCGGCACCTGCCTCTTTTGGGTTTGAAGAACCATCAATGTAAAGCGTCCACTAGTCTTCTTCAGGGGTTCGCTGGAGATCATTGATAAAGTCTAGGAGGCATTGAGCTTTGATGGGGCCGTGGGGTTCATAACGAATGTTAAACTCGGATAATTCATTGGCCCAAGATGACATGCGAATCGCAAGGTCCGGTTTCTAAAGTATCTTCTGGATGGGGTAGTCGGTTTTGACGATGATGTTGTGGTTTTGAAAGTAGGGACGTAGGCGTTGCGCTGCATGTACTAGGGATAGGGCTAATTTCTCCACCATCTGGTATCTGGTTTCGGGATCCTGAGAGGTTCGACTGACGAAGTATACAGGGTGTTGAGTGTCATTGACCTCCTGAACTAGGGCGGCGCTTACGGTGTCCTCCGTAGCGGTGATGTAAACGAGTAGGGGCTTATTAGTGTCTGGCTTATGGAGGATGGGTGGTGAAGTGAGGGTGTTTTTTAGGTTTTGAAAAATGTGTTCACATTCGTCGTTCCACGAGAACTTGGTTGATTTCTTTAGTAGTTGAATAATGGGTTCTATTTGTTCGGCCAATTTGAGGAGGAAGCGAGAGATGGCGGTTAGTCGACCAATGAGGCGTTGCACTTCTTTGATACTACTGGGGCTTCACATTTCAATGATGGCATTACATTTCTCGGGGTTAGCCTTTATGCCGCGTTGTGTGAGCATGAAAACGAGGAATTTACCACGATCGACGCCAAAGATGCACTTTTCGAGGTTGAGGCAGAGGTTGTATTTTCGTAATGTAGAGAAGATAGTGGACAAGTCTTGAGCATGTTGTTGATGACTCAGGAATTTGACGACCATATCGTCGACGTATACCTCAACACATTTACCCATTATGTGGCTGAAGACCTTATCCATCAATCGCTGATACATTGCCCCTGCATTTTTGAGGCTGAATGGCATGACTTTGTAGAAATAGTTGGCGTCATCTGTGATGAAGGTTGTTTTGTTCATATCGGATGTGGCCGTGGTAGTCTGGTTGTAACTAGAGTATGGATCAAGAAAACTGAGAACTTTGTTAATGGTTGCACCGTCAACTATGCAGTCAATGTTGGGTAAAGGGTAGGCGTCTCTAGGGCAGGCTTTATTGAGATCCGTGTAATCAACGCACATGCGCCACTTGCGATTAGCTTTCTTGACCAAAACTACATTAGAGAGCCAGGTGGTGTAGTGGGCCTCTTCGATAAATCTTGCATTGAGTAACTTGTCGGCTTCAGCTTTGGCTGCTAATCGACGTTCTTCACCAAGTTTGTGTTACTTCTGGGAGACATATCTGGCCTCCTTGTAAATAGAGAGTTTGTGAGACGCGACTTGAGGGTCAACGCTGGGTAAGTCAGCGGCCAACCAAGCAAAGAGGTCTTTGTTACTGTAGAGGTTGGGTGTAAGGATGTCGCGTTGTTCAGGTTGTAAGCTAGTGTTGAGTTTGATGGCACGTCCATTAGAGAGTTCCAGAGGTATAGTTTCTTCGACTGGCTCGAGGTGGGCATCCCGACCTACCTTGGGGTCTAGATCATCTCCAGATAAGACTATATCAGAACCGGGTGGTCGTTCAATATGATTGGTTTGAAGGATGGGGAGTTGTGGGCGGAGATTGGCCATGTAGCATTCGCGCGCAAGCCACTGGTCGCCATGGATGGTAAGGATATCTCCGGATGGGGATGGAAATTTCATGGCCAGATGAGGTGTGGATACGACCGCGCCAAGAGTGTTGAGGGATGGTTGGCCAAGGAGGACATTATAGGATGTTAGGGCATCAACGACGAGGAAACGAATAGGTATTGTCTTGGTTTGAACGCCATCACGAAAAATAGTATGGAGATCGATGTAGCCACAGGTGGAGAGCTTTTCACCCAAGAAGCCATATATGGGTTTATCGTATGGAACCATGGCGGTTGTGGGGAGCTGGAGTTTCTGATATGTTGTCCAGTAGAGGATGTCAACGGAACTACATTGGTCAATAAGGACGTTTTTGACGGCATAGTTTTCTAATTCAACCGTGATGACCATGGGGTCATCCTGCTAGTGATCAAGGCCTTGGAAGTCATCGTCTGTGAAGGTTATGAGGGGCATGCAACGTCTATGGTGGGAGTGGGTGATATGGTTGATGGATTGTATATGGCGGAAGCGGAGGTGTCTCTTTCTCGCGGATGAGGTGGATCTGCCATTAGCAAAGCTACCAGAGATGGTGTTAGTGGTGTCGCGTAGTGGGGGGTCGGTTGGGGCAATATCAATGCGAGCAGGTTGGGGGTCGCGGTTAGTGGGTTGACTTGGACGTTTGTCGTGGCGAGGATCACGGGGAGAGCGTCGGTGGTCAGAACGTGAAGGGTGATCGGATCTTGGAGGGTGGTTGTCTCGACGGATGAAGTGGCGGAAGTGGCCAGCACGAACCAATTCTTCAATCTTATCTTGGAGTGCTTTGCATTCCTCTGTTGTGTGGCCATGATTTTGGTGATAGCGGCAATATTTAGTCATGTCCGCGTTGGGTAGGGGGGTTGTTGTAGAGGGTGTATAGTCATTGCAGAATTTGGTATGGAGAGTTTGCATCTCCTCCATGCGGACGTAGTCGGTAGCATGGAGTTTCAATTCATGCATGGAGGCGGGTGGGTGGAGGTAGACGTTGTTAGCGAAGGGGTCGGGTTTGAGAGTGAGAGTCATGCACTAAAGGATCATTTTCTGATTGAGGTGTGGTGTGTGAAGGGCAGCCTCACTGAAGCGGTCAATGAAGGCCTGGAGCGTCTCGTCTTGTTCTTGTTTGACGCCAAGAAGGGATATGGTTGTAGTTTGATGTGGGCGGCTGTAGGCGAAGTGAGTGGTAAACATGTGAGAGAGGGTATCGAAGTAGTCGATAGAGTATGGCAGAAGGGTGGTAAACCATTCGAGGGCAGGACCATTAAGGGTGGTAGGGAAGGCCTTGCAGAAAACGACATCATGAGAAGTGTAGAGGGCGACATGGGTGATATAGACCTTGAGGTGCTCATCCGGGTCGGTCTCACCTGTATAGCGCTCCAGGGTGAAAGGTTCCCACTGGGTAGGGAGGGGGGTGTTGGCGATGAAGTCCGTAAAAGGATGGCGGCGTCTGGGTTGTGTGGATTGGAGCGGGTGAGGGGGGATGGGATATTAAATGAGGGTGGGAAAAGTGGAAGTAAAGTTGTGAGGGGAAATATGGGTGGTAGGGAGGGTGGGAGGCATGTTGTAGGGTGGGATGTGGGTGGTGGGTAGGGTGGAAGGTATGTTGTAAGGTGGGATGTGGGTGGTGGGAAGGGTGGCGGCGGGGGTAGGAGCCGCAGTGTTGCCTGGAAGGGTGTGATGGAAGTGTGTATGATGGGTTGAGAGGATGGGAGTTTGTTGAGTGGTGGTGAAGGTGTGCGGGGTAGGATTGTACTTGCTTTCTTCTTCGGTAGGCTAGAAAGCTGGGGACCCTGCGGCATCGGATGTTTCCTTAGCCTTTCCCTTTTGAGTGGGATCGGCCTCATCATCACTACGTTTCTTCAAATCAGCCAGTTCTTGTTGCATCTTAGCTTGACCGTCTAGGATAGCGGCCAGGTTTGAGGTGATATTAGCAGGTGTTGCAAGACCTGCTTCACCTTACTTGTTAACACCTGCTTTGCTGCGGGTAGAAACCATCTTCTAGAGAATGCGGGTTGGCCTATAAAGTGTTATCTCGTGCCCCACGGTGGGCGCCAATTGTTCCTGCGAAGAACAAATAAATTATGTCAGACATAAGTGTTACCTTACCCAAATCCGCAATCTCCTCAGTAGGCTTTCTCCCGGCTGATATATGTCATATGTGGATATCTCGGTGTGGACCAGTTTGGACCCGAGAGGGGTTACCTGCGAAAGAGACTCTGACGCTCAAGTCAGCAAAAACTCTCAGAAAGTCAAATCTTGTTATTAAGGGACTAATGAATGCGTACCTTTAATTACTAGGGTCCATGCGTATTTATAGAGTATTAATTATACTTTGCCACGTCATAGGTTGAGCCCTTGTTTGGGCCATAGGTGGGCCTGGGTCTTAGGCCAGGCCCCTTAGTTCGATTATCGTGGGCCCTTAGGGGCCTTGCTGGTAGTGCTATGAATTGGTTAAGTTCTTGCTTAATTATCTTAAGTTAGCGGCTTAGGCCGGCCACCCTTTAACGGCTTGGGCCAAGTACTATTACTCGTTCATACATGGTGATTACTTGCGTCTTTGGGGCTATGTAGATGGGTTTTATGGCTATAATCAGGTTAAGCCGGCTAGGTGTGGTACACCAGTCCCCCAACCTTTGTCGGTATAGCTATAGCGGCAAAGGATGAGAAGTATGTTTGGTTAGGCTGGCTAGGTGTGGTACACTAGTCCCCCAGCCTTTGCCGGTATAGCTATAGCAACAAAGGATAAGATGTATATTTGGCTAGGCCAACTATATGTGGTACAATAGGTAATACAATAAAATATTTAAAAAGAAAAATGACCCATTTATATGATTTTATGATTTTGTTCGATGATCATACTAATTTTACCGTATTATGCTTATGTGTGAGTTAATTAGGTAAATTGCGAGTTGGAAATGGATGCAGATTGCATTGGGTGGAGTCAATTAATATGGCTGGGATAAATACTAACAAATGGTCTTAGAAATCAAGTTGCGCAACAAGGGATTTCTAGTGGAATACTTCACCCCAACATTTAATTAAGAAATTTACTATGGTTTAAATTTTATCAACTATGTAAGTATTTTTAAGTCTTATCAAGTTAAGTAAGAAAATTTATGGGATGGAGAAAAATTATTAAATGTTAAATTATTTAATTATTAAATTTTAATTTACAAGCGTTTAAATTTAATAATAAATTCATATAACCTTTCCTGTCTCTAAATTTTTCCTAGAATATTTTTTTGTCTTTTTTTTTTCTTTCAGTTACTAATAAAAATTACCATTTTTCACTGATTTTTTTATACGACATATAACTATCTTATAAAGAAAAACATTTGCTAAAAAACTTAACATCAAAAGAAAATTGAAAACTGATTATAAGGATAGAAAATCAGCAGATATGTCCGAAACAACTTAACATATTTTCTCTAGAAAAACAGAACTGATTTTTCTACGAACGGAATACAAAATAAAAACTATTTGAAGAGTTAAAAGTAAAAAAAATATCGAAAACAAAAAACATCAAACGAATTTCGGAAATTAGAATATATTTAAAAGTTATTGTATTTGTTTATTTGCGAAGTCACCCAGAAATAAGTGCAGCCACCAAGAAAATCCGTAGCCGATCCATGTTAGATTTATTTGCGGGTTAAGTATGTTTTTAGTCCTTGAACTTTGGCCCAAAATTGGAATTCATCCCTGGTTAAAACTTTGATAAATTTTGGTCCCTAAACTTTAAAAATGAATGAATATAGTCCTTTTAACCCAATTTTGTTAACTTTTTTTTAGGTTTCAAACGCATTTCTCAGTAAATATTGGAGTTGTTTATGCCGTTTGACACATTTTCGGCTTAATATTCACTCTGAAATGCGTTTTATCCCTAAGCCTTAAGCCTCTTTTGCAAATTTTATGATTGAGAAGAGATTCTTGTAGTAGTTCCTCTTTCCTAAACCCTTGGCCCTAAACCGTAAGCCCTAAACCCTAAACCTCTTTCGCAAATTTTATAATTGAGAAATGGTTCTTGCAATAGTTCCTCTTTCCTAAACCCTTTGCCCTAAGTCCTAAGTCTCTTTCTCAACTATTTTATGATTGAATATTTTATAAGAAAATATATTAAATACTTTAGAATTTATATGTAGATATATGTTAATGGGAAATAATGTATAATCACTTATAATAATAGAAGAAAAGAAAAGTCTAAATTTAAAACAAAATTTTGTGGTAAATGATTGAGTTATATTATTGAATATTTAGTGGCCACAAATTTTTTAAAACACGATTACAGGTCAAAGTTTATCCGAAAGTAAGAAAAAATTAATATATATATATATATATATATATATATATATATATATATATAAGAAAATGAAAAATATATATGTTCTTGCTATATCGAAATTCTTTGCAAATACAGGTGACCACTTATTTTTATGACCATTATGGCTATATGTTCTTGGTGGGAAAGTCTCCAAAAGAAACTCAGACATTCAAGTCACTGAAGTGTTGTAAATGGAAATATAGCAAGGTGTTTATCTCTTTAGGGTTTCACAATTTGATTAATTATCTTTAATTTGTTGTTACCTATCTTCAATTCCAACAATTTTACTTGTTATTTCAGTTATCTCTCTTTTTTTTTTCTTTTTTGGATTTATCCTATTCCACCCTATTAAGACAAAGTGAAGTTCAATTGAGTTTACGGATAACAAAAAGAAACTTATGTCGAAGGATATATGTAGACAAAATTCACATGAAATAAAATATGTCATCACTATGAAAGAAAGGGTAGATTTATTTCATGTTTATGCTTGAGCAAGAGTCCTGCTTTCTAATTAAGATTCAATTGAACTACATAACTTTTAAAATGTAAATATAATGATGTAACATGACAAACAAATATATATATATATATTTTTATCTTAACTAGGTTAATTGATGTTTAAAAGTGTCAAAAGAAACTATTAGAGTTGTTAATATTTTTGTTCCCATAAATCGTCAAGCATAACTTAAGAATGGAAAATGATTGTTTGAAAAAGTTTTATTAACAAACAATGTAAAAAAATATCTTATAATTTATTAGTCAAATTTTCCTTATTGTCTATTGAGAAATTTAAATCCTATTGAAACTTAATTTCAAGTATTATTTATTTGGCTATATTTTAAATACTTTCTTTTATTTATGTGTTTAGAGTGTAGTGTGATTTGGAATTATTTTTTTAAATATAAATTATTTGAGTTTATATTTTTAGTTTTTGAATATTTTATTTAAAATCACATAAAATAAATTTTTTAAATAAAATATCTATTATTATTAATGGATATGTATAAATTAAAAATTATCTTTTTGAATAACTATTATACTATTATATTTTATCATGAGTTTAGTGTGACTTTCATGTATTTTTGTATTTTTGTATTTTATTTTATTTTAATTTTTTCTAAATTTTTAAGTGATAAGAAATAATTGTGGGATTTTTAAATGTTAGCATAATTAAGATGTCGAAATTCAATATGATATCTAATATGATTTCATTATAATAACTAGTACTCATATTTCCATTTAACTTGTGGTAGTCACCCTGATAAAATTCACAAATATAAAAAAGAAACTAAAATTAGGAAATGTCTTCCTGCACTCCCATATTTTCTTCATACATCCCATATTTTTTTAAATTTCAATTTATCCATGTTGTAATTATAGTTTAGGATTGTGCAATAAGTAAATATTTTGGATTGTACGATCTGGAATGCAAATTTACATTTCGATGTAATATAATTTTGCACAAGGAATTATACAATCCAAAATGTGATTTTGCATTACAGATTGTATAGTTTGAAATACACATGGTTTGTGAAATCCATAACTTACATTTCACATTTTTTATCGTTGATTCTCATATTCTTCCTTATACTTCATATTATTATGGTATTTTCATTTGTTTTAATGGATACTTGTGAATGTTTTTTAGGGTGAAGGTGGAAGAAGAAGATAAGGTGGAAGTGAAGATGGAGATGGAAATAAGAGAAGACAGGGGTGGAGTTGGATGTGGAAGAAGAAGATAGGTGGAGGTGGAGGTGGAGGAAAGTATTGTGGGAGAGGAGAAGAGAAGAAGAGGAGGTCAAATTTGACCTTTTAACTTGCTTATAGGATTTAGTAAAAAAATATGGGATGTAGAAAGATATTTCCCAAAAATTGTTAGTGAAGTCCTTATATACTTTTATCTTTTTTTTTAGGTCCATTATCCTTAGCTTATCTTCTAAAACATAGTAGTTTTTCTATCAAAATTCTCTCATGAACTTGGGCACGTAACAAAACATGTCGAAATAGCATACAAAATATAGTTTTTTTACTTTATCTATTTCATATATTTCTAGTTTTTTTAATAAAGTAATTTTATTTCGGGCAAGCTATAATGTGTATTCCACCATCCTTAAGTTGAGTTGACATTTTCATTTTACTTATTTTTGTAAGGTTAACTGTTTTCAAAATATTAAAAAAAGACTAAGACAACTAAATTTTAATATATTATATTAATTTTAAGTGTGTATAACTAATCTTAACCTTGTATATTATATTAATGCTTCTTATCAATATTACATTTATCGTTGTAGTTCTTTTTTTGTTATGTAGGTGATCAGTGAAAGTAAGGAGTTTCATAAAATACTTTTTATACAAGACATATTTAAACTTTTTAAGAACCTAAAACAATAATAATTATCACTGAACACGAAAAAAATCACAACCAAAGGTTTTTTTTATCAAAAAAAATTAATACATAAAGCATTACAGATTGATTATTATAGACAACACCTGGTCAAAATAAATATAATACTTTTAATCCTCATTAGAATGGATATTGCACCGTCCAAGGAATGGACGACCTCAACATGCTCATTTGGATTCTGACTCATTAAATATTTATCATAAAACAACGAGTTTCAGTCACAGGCCGAGGTGATGAGCATTTGGGCCGAGGTGACGAACAAATATCCCTAGATTTTAGGAATAACCACCCCATGCGAGATTTCAGGAAAGAATAGTGGAGAAGTGAATAGGTTAGTTGGCAGTAAGATAGCAGTTTTAAGACTAAAAGATCTTATACATACAGAAGGGATTAAGGAAAGAAAAAAGAGAATTTTAGACGATAATTAACTATTTGGTAAACCCTAAACCAGAACAAATATAAAACTTAAACTATAGATATGAGATGTGGAACGTGTGACGTGAGAATGATACCTGAGACGTTGGAATGGGACATGGGACATGGGGCGTGAGACGTGAGATGAGACGGGGGACGTGAGACCAGAGACGTAAGATGAGATGTAAGATGTGGGACGTGGGACGTGCGATGTGAGACGTGAGACGTGGAATGTGAGAACATGGGACATGGAACGTGAGACGTGGTACATGGGACGTGAGACGTGGTACATGGGACGTTGGACGTTGGACGTGAGACGTAGAACGTGAGACATGGGACGTAGAACGTGTGACGTGGGACGTGGAATGTGAGAACATGGGACGTGGTACATAAGACGTGGGACGTGAAACGTGAGATGTGGTATGTGGGATGTATGACGTGAGATGTAAAACGTTAGACGTGAACCGTGAAACGTGGAATGTGAGATGTGAAACGTGAGACATGAGACGTGGGACGTAGAACTTGAGAAGTGAAACGTAGAACGTAGAACGTGGAACGTGGGACGTGAGACGTGGGTCGTGAGACGTGGGCCGTGAGACGTGAGACATGAGACATAAGACGTGAGACGTGGAACGTGACGTGAGACGTGGTACATGCGACGTTGGACGTGAGACGTGAGACGTGGGACGTAGGACTTGAGACGTGGGACGTGGAACGATAGACATGGAACGTTGGACGTGAGACGTCGGACGTCAGACGTGAGATGTGAGATGTGAGACATGAAACGTGGGATGTGTAAAGTGAGAAGTGAAACGTGAGACGTGAAATGTGAGAAGTGAGACGTGAAATGTGAGAACATGGGACATGGGACATGAGACGTGGTACATGCGACGTTGAACGTGGAATTTGGGACGTGTCACGTGGGACGTGGGACGTGAGACATGACATGTGACGTGAGACGTGAGACTTCAAACGTGGAATGTAAGACGTAAGACGTGAAACTTGAAACGTGGGACGTGAGACATGAGATGTGAGACATGATACATGAGACGTGTCATGTGGAATGTGCGACGTACGACGTGTCACGTGAGATGTGAGACGTGAGACGTGGAACGTGGGATGTGAGACATGGGACGTGAAACGTGAAACGACCCAAATTTGACTGCATTGGGCTGAGTTAACTTAGATAAAATTTGACCGTATGTGAGACGTGGGACGTGAGACATTAGTTGTGAGACATGATACATGAGACGTGAAACGTGATAGGAGACGTGAAATGTGAGAACATAAGACATGGGACGTGAGACATGGTACATGCAACTTTGGACGTGGGACGTGAGACGTGGTACATGTAACGTTTGACGTGGGACGTGAAACGTGTGACGTGAGATGTGGGACGTGGAACATGGAACATGGGACGTGAAACGTGAGATGTGGGACCCGGGACGTGGGATATGGGACGTGGGATGTGGGACGTGAGACGTGGAACGTGGGACGTCAGAAGTTGGACGTGTGACGTGAGACGTGGGACGTGGGATGTGGAACGTGAGAACATGAGACATGGGACGTGAGACGTGGTACATGCGACGTGGGACGTGGGACGTGAGATGTGGGACATGTGACGTGTGACGTGGGACGTGGGACATGAGACGTGAGACGTGAGACGTGGGACTTGAAATGTGGGACGTGAGACGTGGGACGTGAGACATGAGATGTGAGACGTGATACATGACACGTGGGACGTGAGACGTGTGACGTGGACCTGCGACGTGAGACGTGAGACGTGAGACGTGGAACGTGGGATGTGAGACGTGGGACGTGGAACGTGAGACGTGAGACGGTCCAAATTTGACTACATTTGGCTGAGTTGACTTAGACAAAATTTGACCGTATTCAACCAAGACACTCGTGGCCAAAATTTGGCTGTATTCAGCCAAGTTGGCTATAGTAAAAATTCAACCGAATTCAATCGACTTGGCCCCGATTGAGATTAAGCCGAGTCGGCCTTGACCCAAATTTGGTTGTATTCGGTTCAAACGGCCTAGGGTGAAATTTGGTCATATTCAAATGAGTCGGTCACGATCAAAATTTGGTCGTATTCAACTGAGTCGGCCACGATCGAAATTCTGCCGAATTCAGTCGAGTCGGCTTCGGTCAAAATTCGGTCACGTTGGCCTCGACCAAAATTTGACCGAGTTGGTCCTGGCCTAAATTTGGTCGTATTCGGCAGAGTCGATCGCGATCGAAATTTTGTCATATTTAGGCAAGTCGGTCCTGACCTAAATTTGGCCAAATTCAGTCAAATTGGTCATGATCAAAATTTGGTGGAGTCGGTACTAGTCCAAATTTAGCCATATTCGGTCGAGTAAGTCCCGAACGAAATTTGACTATATTCAACTTAGTCGGTTGTGATCGAAAATTGGTCATATTTAGTCAATTCGGTTTCGACCAACGAATTAAATGGAATCAACCCTGACCGAAATTTGACTGATCAGGCCTTGGCCCAAATGTGGTCATATTTGACCAAGTCAACTCTGGCCAAAATTTGGTCGTATTAGGCAAAATCGGTCCTGCCGAAATTCAGTCGAATCTAGTCAAGTCAATCTCGACTGAAATTTTGTCGAGTCTACCTTAGCCCAAATTTGGTCATATCGTCTCCGACCGAAATTTATTCGAAAGTCATCCAAGTTCATATCCCATGCTGAAATTTGGCCTCGTTGGCCCCGACAAAAAATCTGTCAAATTCTTTTGTGTTAGCCCTATGGACACAAATTTGGATCCAAAATGGATGTGGATATAATTATTTTATTACTTTTTAAATTTTTAATTGTCTGCATCAAATAAAATATTAAACATAGTTATACAATACTTATTTGCATTTTTGTCCTCCAAATAAAGTAAATCTACATGAATAATTATTCGGTAAGAATTTCTTTAATATTATATTTAACTATGAAATTTTGTAAATTTAAATGCGTATTAATTATTCTTATTCAATGCGTATTAATTATTCTTATTCAGTACCCTAATGGCACTGGTTAGTAGGACACTTATTGTATTAGTAACAATAATTAAATATATAAAATTTGAGAGTATTATTTTGACTCTCCCAAAATTATTGGCCAAGATCCACCAACGAGGATAACTAGTACTCATATTTCCATTTAACTTGTGTTGGTAATAAAATTCACAATATAAAAAAAGGAACTAAAATTAGGGAATTTCTTCCTGCACCCCATATTTTTTAAAATTCCAATTATATTCATGCCTAAACTATATCAAGATTGTGCAATGCATAAATATTCTTAATTGTACGATCTAGAATGCAAATTTACACTTCGAAGTATACAATTCGTAATGCAAATTTATATTATGGATTGTACAATAAAAAATGTAATTTTGCATTACGGATTCTACAATCCAAAATGTAATTTTGCATTGCAGATTGTATAATATGAAATGAACATGATTTGTAAAATTTGTAACTTACATTTCACGTCTTTCATCGTCAATTCTCTCATCTTCTTCTTTACACTTCAAATTATTATGCTCTTTCAATTTGTTTGTGAATAGTTTTTAGGGTTGAGGTGAAGGTGGAAGAAGAAGATGGGGTGAAAGTGAAAATGGAATAGAGGTGGGAGAAGATAGGGTGATGAAAGCAAAAGATGAGGTGAAGGTGGAAGAAAGTAGGGAGATGTTGTCGGAGAGGAAGAGGGAAGAAGAGGTGGCAAATTTTGATTTTTTAACTTGCTTTTAGGGTTTAGTAAAAAAATATGGGGTGCAGAAAGATATTCCCCTCAAATTATTAATGAATTCCTTATATACATCTTTTTTTTTAGGTCCATTATCCTTAACTTATCTTCTAAAATATAGCATTTTGTCGCTATAAAAATTCTATCATGAACTTGGGTATAACAAACAAAATATGTCAAAATAACATGTTACAAAATATAGTTTTTTTACTTTTTTTATTTTACATATTTCTAGTTTTTTTAATTAAGTAATTTTATTTCGGGCAAACTATGAGTGTAATCCACCATCCTTGAGTTGAGTTGACATTTTTTTTTACTCATTTCTGTAAGGTTGACCGTTTTCAGAATATTAGAAAAAGACTAAGACAACTAAATTTTAATATATTATATTAAAATATATTTTATTTCGGGCAAACTATGAGTGTAATTCACCATCCTTGAATTGAGTTGACTTTTTTTTTACTCATTTATGTAAGGTTGACCATTTCAGAATATTAGAAAAAGACTAAGACAACTAAATTTTAATATATTATATTACTTTTAATATTGTGTATAACTAATCTTAAACTTGTATATTATATTAATGCTTCTTATCAAGATTATATTTATCATTGTAGTTCTTTTGTTTGTTATGTAAGTGAATAGTAAAAGTAAGGAGTTGCATAAAATACTTTTTATACAATTAAACTTTTTAAGAAATTAAAACAATAATAATTATCACTGAACACGAAAAAATATTCATAACTAAGTTTTTTTTTTTTTGTTAAAAAAACAATTAATACATGAAGCACTACAGATTGATTATTACAGGAAGCACCGGGTCAAAATTTTCTCTTTTAATCCTTGTTAGAATGGCTAGCGCTAGTACAATGAAATAAATATAAAACTTAAATTAAAGATATGAATGATAATATATTTTTAATAGTATAATTATAATATTATGTTAAAAAAATATTATATGTTAAATAAAATGTTATTAAAAACAATTATAATTTTATAAAAGTATAAAAATATAAGGCACAAATGGCAACCACGCAAAAAATAACAATCCAAATCCTTCAAAATCCATTACTTTAATTTGAAAAGGTAAAGTTGTAAATTTGACCTTAAGCTAACTCTAAAAATCAGACTAAGGCCCAATTGGCATCGTGGGCCTAACAGAATTAGCCTGTTTCCTTGGTCTTTATAAATGACTACTAAGAAGTAGTAGCTTCATCCAACCTCAAGTTAGGGTTCCTCCTATTTATGTAAAAACTGCATCTCCTTCGTGTGCCACAGCACTAGTCTTTACCCCAACCGCCAAATTCTATTCGCATTAAAATCTTTCGCTGAAATTAGGTTATGCTTTAGTATTTTTTTTTTTCTATTTGCTTTAGTATTTTTTTTTTCTTTCTATTTTGCGTGAATTTTAATCTTGAATTTATATGCCGTTAGGGTTTATTTCAACTTTAGGGTGTATGGGTGTTAACATTTTAATGTGCACGATGTTTTGGAGATGGAAGTGATGATTTTTTCCCCAGGTGATCGACGCTGAACAAACTGTGCGATTTTTCTCGTTTGAGAAACCAAGCCAAATAAATCTGATCCATCTCTCTATACATGCCTTCGTTGATGGATTTTCTGTCTGCACAAGTATTTGATTAATATTTTTAAACACTTAGTTTCTTTTGGGAAAATTTCAGATACTTCTTTAAAGTTTTTATTGTGTTTTTAGAAGTTTTATCTGAGTATTGTTTTTTATTTTTATATTTTGCCTTTTTTTCGTTGATTTTTTTCTTTCTATTTTTTAACATATGAAGTAGCTTTGTTTGTTTGAAAATTTTAATATTTTTAAGGCATACTAGGGTGAGTATTTTTTTTTCATGATAGATGTTAAGATTTCTATCATTCTAATTGATGAAGTCATATTCTAATTGATGAAGATGAAGTCATACATGGTCTATTACTGGTATGTCATTGTACATTTTAAAATTTAAAAGAATGAATGAATTCGGTGTATTTTAAATGCATGAATGAATTGATAATTCATAAATCTTAACCTTTCAAATTTATTAAAAATTTTAACGAAAGAATTCATAAATTTTAAACATTATAATTTAATTGATAATTTAAAAAAAAATTGTTCCATGAATTTATAATTGAAATTTTTTAAAATTTAATAAAAGAATTGCTCAATGAATTTGGTGTATTTTAAATGAATGATGTGATAATCATAAATATTAAACTTTGAAATTTATTAAATTTTTGAAAATTTTAATGAAAGAATTCTTAGTTTTCATAAACTCTAAACCTAAATGAAAATTTTAAAAATGAATTTTCATGGATTCATAAATTTATTGAAAATTTTAAAAAATTAATAAAAGAATTGTTCAATGAATTCATTAATTTGTACTTAACAAATTTGAAAATCTTAAGAATATATAAGAATAGATATTTTTACAATTATAGTAAAAACAATTGTATCAATAGAAAAGATAAGAAATTAAATGAATGTACAAAGTTAAAGAATAAAAATAAAGATTAAAGTAATAATTAATATTTATTTAACACCTGAAAATGGAAATTATAAAGAGAACAGTAATAATTTATACTTATTTAACTTTTAAATGGTTGAAAGGAAGAAGTAGAGGATATGAATTATTTATTAATATTTATATTTATTAATATTTACAAAACGATATAAATTATTTTACCAATTATTCTTGTGTAAAACATATTTAGTTATTTATATCAATTTTTACTTTTTGTCATTTTTTTTATGAAAATTTGTTCTTGTGATTGTAATTTATTAATTAACATAATTATATTTCATTTAGACTTTTGTATCTTTAAAATTTTTTTTGGGGTTTTATTATAAATTTATGAGATTATATTTGAAAGGTAGAATTACCCATTATTTATCGAAACCGGTTCAAGTAAAGTTAAATCATTAAACCTTGGAACAATATTTGACTCATTTATAAAAGATTATCTTGCACATAAGTTATTTGTTGAATGAAATTTATAATTATGTTCATCCAGCACATATGTTGGATTTCTTATACTGCTAAACTTTCAGGTTTAACCCATGTTCAATCAAATCCAGATTTTGACAACAAAAAGTGATTAAAAACATCGAAGTTACATAATAATTTCTAGTGCCTTTGTATATGCATTATACATAATAATTTTGTGACGTATTAGAAATTAAATGCCAGAACAGAAAATCATTAAAAAAATATTGTTTGTCAACATATTCTAAAAGAAAAATAATTTTTTGACGATTTTCTTTTACAATATAAAATGTCATTTTTTAAGTGTTTTTTTTATTTTTTAATTTTTTTCATTCTCAATATTCCAAAACCACTTAAAAAATGACATCTTATGTTGTAAAAAAAAGTTGTCAAAATTTAATAATCAAAATATCATTATACTTTCTAAATATGAGATATCTGCAAAAACTTCAAATTACTGTTGTTGCATAATGTTAGCTTTCCTATTTTCGGTAAAATAATGTCATTTATCTTTTTTTTTCGAATCAATAAAAAACTATTATTTGAAGAAAGATAAACAATAAATAACTTTAGCTATACTGCAACCAGTAAACTAAAACACATTATTTTATGAAAGAATCAAGTATTTCAGTACAATAAGAGATAGAATCAAAGAGGATTTTCTTATACTTCAGCCTCCATTGGACAGCTAATTTCCACCTATCCATGGACCTTCTTGCTTTTCTAGATAATATTACGTCAGTGAAACTATGTGCATCTTTCATATCATGTGCTTCTAAGAAGGCATAGATCTCATCCCTGGAAGACATAGATTTTGTGATCTCCATGAAAGTGAAAAAATCTTGGCTACTGTGCATTGCATTCAAGAGCAAGGTGTCTTCATCAATAGATGTCGGCAGATTCTTTAACACAGTGGCACAAGTTTTGGACAGCCATTTCGTGATGAAAATTTCATTGTCTGCTGACAGTTGGGAACCAGAATACACAAGATGTCCTACAGACTTCCTCTTGTTTTGAGGGGTTGCCCACAACCGCAATGCAGCAAGTAGTGCAAATGAAGGCTTCCCATTATGATGGATATAGAGTGATTCCATAGACCATGAAGTGGAAAGATATATAGTTGGTTCCAAAGGGATAAAAACTTTGTCATTTGGATTTTCTTGTAGGAGAAAGCCATAGTGTTCAAGAAGCTCCAAGTTTGTGTAAGTTCCATAGCATAATAGAACCTGGTGAGGATAAAGTAATTAGTAATTCCCTATTTACTAAACAACGGAATGTAGAGACTGAAGACGGATATGGTACTAGTGACCTCTTGAAAATAATCAAATGGAAGTAGGATTTGAAAATATCAGTCCCTGCAAAATTGAATAATTTACAGGAGACAAGCAACTAAGTTTGTTTATAGAATTTTAGCTCCAGGTAAGATTTATGATAAATTACATTTATATTTATTGAGAAAAAAAAAATCAGTAACATTCACGCTCTGAATTGGATATGTAAACCAAACAGAAGCTACATTTACTGCTCCATATGCTAAATATAATCCTATCTTGAGAAGGGCCTCATGCATTGCACAATACTACTAATAAGAACATCCACCGGTAGTTTGCCTGAGCTTAAAGCCACACAGCCGGGTAATTTTGTTCTCATCATTTTAAAAGCTGGTTCTAAAGGATGTGTACAAATCTTGGGTACAGTTTGTCCAATCCCAATTTTTTTATTCAGTTAACTTAAACATAAGACATTAGCAATTTCTTAGAAATCCAATCACAGTTATAACTGATAAGGGTTTCTAGACTTAGATTGTGTGGTGAAGGCTTAAACATCTAACATGCATAGAGAGTTGAGTTGAAGTGCAGCTTGATACCACTAAATATCTCCAATAAGGGTTGACTCAATTGGTAGGATCATACTTTGTGAAAGAAAAGGACTTATATCGTGTTCCAACAAGTGATCCTTTATTCACGAGTAATTTTTAAGTGCAATGGTAAGTTTGTGCCACGAGTTATGGCCGGCCTAACGTTGAAATAAGGCAGCCTCCACTAAATTTCTTCCCCAGAAACGGTACCACCAAGCATCATTGATTCAAAGCAGTATCCTAATCAAATAGATACAAACATAACATCTATGACTACAAACTATATTCAAGTCAAGGACAAATAATTCAAACAGGACAAAGAAAATGGACCCAAAAGCCTACAATGCAATCAATCAAATGAAATTTTAATTCACGTTTTCTCACATTTAGAAACTTAAACTAATATTTTAATTCAAATTAGTAACTAAAATTTCCAGAAATAGTTAAATACCTGATCGCCTTTCTTGTAATGTGCCCTGGCATAGAAGCAATATGCATTAACATCTTCCTCAAACCCACCATCAGTTAATCTTGGGGAATGAGAATCAAGCTGTTCTGCATCTACCATTATATTCTTGCCTCCATTTAATAAGTTTGTATCGTGAATGGAAGAGTTTGATAGCAAATGTTCTAAATCCTCAATGTCAGATGACTCCTCTCCAGGTGCATCATAATTAAACAAGTCACCCACAGGGCATAAGCACCCAGCTTCATCCCATGGTATATGCAATGTTCGAGAAGATATCTACATTTTACGTAGTTCAAATGTAACCAAATCATAGAGTGAGTGATGATTTACATGAAGGCAGAAACTATTGCATCAACCAAAAAAAAGTAACCAACATTCAATACAGTTAGTTGGTTTTTCTTATCAGTGATATAATTAAGTAGCACAACTTAAAACAGATTAGTGAAAATAAGTCTGTCACAATAGCATGGATGAAAGTACATGATAAGGCAAGGAAGAGTTTGTAGATAAACATCCAAAACTAAAGATGTTTCCAGTCCATGCAAATGTTGGAAAACCAAATTGAATATTTATAAATAAACTACTTTTAGCAAGCATATATCTCCCGTCTCAAAGGCCTGGTTTCTAACTGACTAACCGTTGCAGCAGCCCAAACCCAAGCCTTAAATGTTAAAAACTGGGGCCTAAACATGAGATCTTCCATCAAAGCATGAGCTTCTTTCCACTCTGATTTGGCCTTTAGTATAGCTTTTTCGGTGACCCACACCGCTTCATCCACCTAATAAACAAATCATAAGTTAATTCTTACATAAAGTATTGATGATAAGCTGATAAATATCATAAGCCAAGATGCTATAATCTAACCTAACAAGATAAACTAAAATGTCAAACAGAAACCGAACTTGCAGAGCACGCTTCTCAAATTCACCAAACATGGCTAGTATGTCATAAGTGTGTGGCAAATGCATTAGGTAAGGATGCCACCTTGAAGTCTTCCCTTTACCCATTTCATACAACAAGCAAACGATCAATATCTGCATTATAGACAAGTGTAGCAGTATGTGAGATTCAATTACAGGCAAGAATACAACAAGAATGATGATGAAGCCATATCCAAATAGGTGTTCAGAGCCAAGTTCAACAATGCCCTAAAAAATTTAACAAAAACTATTTATCTTCGTCCAATAACCAAAACAAGATGATAAAGACTTATGGTTTTAGCACATTGTTACAAATTAAATTACAGGAACAACATAAACAAAACAAGCAACAGAACTATTACACTCAGTAACACATACACTGCTAAGAAAGAAACCTGAGTTGAGGATAGACAAGAGTGTCTATTGACAGCAAAACAGAGCTTTTCATCTTCCATAACATTCTCTCTTGTCATTAAAGCAGATTTTGGAACTCTGAGAACGATTTCCCCCCTCCTAAGGTCTCTCACAGCACCCAAACCTCTCCTGCAGCATTCTCCAAACAATACACAAAAATGGGTAAAAATTTGTTACCAGAAACAAGTCAAAAGCATCAACCTTTACATTATTATTATAGAATCGGATTAATTACCAAAGAAAATACACGTCAAGAATATAAGAGGGCAATAATCACCATCTAACAAAAAGTCATTGGTGCGATAAATCCAATGCAAGGGTTAGATTAGATTAACTACGACGCACATGTACGATAATTAGGGTATCTAAGAAGGATCTGTGAGTACCCGCCAGAGTGAGGAAAATGAGCGACACATAAAGAAGAACCCAAACATGAGGAAGGAGAGTGTTGAGGTTGGTTGGTGGGTGTTGATGAGTCTGATATTCCAAGTTGTGCTGCCCATGTTAAGAAGCTTTCAAGGTTTTGTTGTTCCTGCTGCATCTTCTGCTGATCACCTTAACCTAGTTCCTTCAGAACCCAGGAAACTTAACCTGGTTTTTTAGGTTCATCTTGCGTTCTTTTTTTTCTTTTTTTTTTTTTTTTTTTTTGTTTTTTTTTTTTTTATTTTTTTTTTTTTTTTTTTT
>Ga0209589_1004285_pt1 | contig 24725 bp, 21 predicted proteins | sample CowpeawhiteBW_FD_187525 | JGI IMG/M metagenome (GOLD analysis project Ga0209589, IMG submission 187525) | Root nodule microbial communities of legume samples collected from California USA - Cow pea white BW (SPAdes) (version 2) | ecosystem: Host-associated > Plants > Roots > Nodule | place: USA...
TCCGGCGTTTACGGTGGCATATGCGCGTGACCCAGGGCTGGGGGTTGTGCTGTGTGGAAGATGATGGTTGGGAGAAGAAAGAGGCGTGGAGGGGATTTAGGTTTTAGGAGATGGGTGAGACACTTTTTCTCCGCGCATCCCCACTTTCAATCTTTGCACCCCCTGTTTTCTTGTGTTGTTTTTTTCTCTGCGCACCCCTGTTATTTGCTAGCATCACAACCCCTTTTTGGTTTTGGACCGGTTTCTTGTGTGCAGCCCATATTCTGTGACTACCTGCTGCACCCCTCTTATTTGCTAGCATCACACCCCCTTTTATTGTCAATTTTGGGCATGTTTTATGTTTTATTTGTTGCACACACATTTTTACTACACACACCCAATGCTTCATGCACCTCATACATTACTTATGCACTCTTATATTTGTGTCTTCAACTTTTACCCCCTTTTTTTTCCCACATTTTTAATATTTCAATAAAAAATCAAAAAAGGTTTGAAAATCATAAAAATTCACAAAAAACAAGAAAATTCAAAAATACAAAAAATAATTTTATTTCACTTTAGTGTCTGTCCGACCGCTCGCGTCGTGTGACACTTTCTTTCAAATAATTCAAAAATACTAAAAATAATTTCTTTTTCTTTTTGTGTCAGTCTGGTCGTCCGCACCGCGTGACACTCATTTTTAAAAATACCAAAAATAGTTTTTCTTTCTTTTTTCGTGTCTGTCCGACCGCTCGCGTCGTGTGACACATACTTTCAAGTAATTCAAAAATATCAAAAAAATATAAATATCAAAATATAAAAATATCAACATATTCAAACAAACATATCTTTTAAGAACTACGTGATCCTTGATTCTCCACTGTGAGATACGTAGGAGCAAGGTCAGTCCTTGTCAGGTTCACCTCCCAAAAAATCAAATCTTTTTCTCAACTAAGTTTTCCAAATATCTTTTTAAGAACTACGTAACCCTGATTTCTCATTTTTAATGAGAATACGTAGGACCAAGGTCAATCCTTGTCGGGCCCAAAAAACAAAAAATTATTTTTGTTTCTTTTTAGTATTTTTGTCTTATTATTTTTGGGGAAAATTAATATTTTGAAAACCACATCAACTTTGCATTTTTTTAATTAAAGGGCGGGCGCGGTAGGGTGCTAACACCTTCCCTACGTGTAACCGACTCCCGAATCCAAAATATGGTTTTTCGCAGACTTGTCTTATCTTTATGGTTTTCCATAGTTTTCCATAATAACTATGGTGGCGACTCCTAAATCTTTTTTAAATCCGTTTTCTTTTTCGATTCGCCTTCCCGTCGCGATTCCGGTTGCGACAGAAGTAACAGTAAGAAAAAAATTATTAAACCAACTTCGTGAAGCCTATTTAAGACCATATGTGGATTTGTTTAACCTAGATACTAAGGGTTGATTAGTGGTAAAAGAACAATTATGATTATATCCTTGAGGAATGTTAACAAATTTTCTTCACTAAGAATACCATTTAAAAAATATTGTTTGTCAAGTTATGCAAGATTCTACTTTTTAGAAGTAGTAATAGAAGCAAGGAGTTTAAGGGTAGAATTTTTTTTTCTACAAGAGAAAGGGTTTATTAAAAATCAATACCAAATTGTTTAGAAAAACCTCTATCAACAAGTCTCATCAAATCCACCTGCAACATCATTTGCTCCCATGTACCGCGTACATGATCATCACCAAACACAAGTAGATAGGGTGAGCTAATAGAATAAATACATATACATACAACACAACAAAGGAATTCCATCCTTTGATTCAATAATACATGGCCACCACCATGTTAACCGTGTTCTACGTCTTCTAGTGAGTACCTCAAGAGGTCTTGTTGTCATACCTATCGGCCACAACCGATAGAGCACGTGCGGGAACCATGCTATGGATCACACACCGTAACGCCAGGTGGAGTTCCCAATACAAATATAGTTCGTAAAGTCCCAAGACTACCAAACTCGTCAGCTAATTATTGAGGAGGACAATCTATCTGGACCCATCCGTACTAGCCACAACCAGCACCTCACACCAGCAACACTCACTAACCCGAGCCACAACTCAAGAGTTCCTTATGTTCATCCACCATCTCGAGCCACAACTCGAGGGATGTCATTCTGAGCCACAACTCAAGGAATGTCACGTGCTTAACCCCTATCCCGAGCCACAATACTCTATCACCAACAGAATTACCAATCCAAGATTTCCTCAATTCAAATTGTGTTAATAGTCATTATTAGTATCATTTATTCCCAACTCAATCATATGCCTTCTATTAATGATATGAACCCCACTTGCCATAAAATTGAACCACTATTGATATCAACCCAATTCTCCATGATTCAGATTACCTCAAGATATTAGTCTCTTCTAAGGTCTAACAAGTTTACTTGGATTCATCCTATTTATTATATATATTTGTATGAGCTCTTACTTCCCAAACCACTAGCACATTTGCAATAAATTCCCTATATTATCTGACTAGTCACTCAAAATCACCATTTACACTTCACTGAATATCACTCTATAATCCCTACGCCTATTGCATTATAGAATCCCTCACTTCACAAAATAATGAATTTAATTCTCCCTTCTCAATTGTACAAGTTCTCTCCAAGGCCTATATCTAAGATACTGTCTCCAACCCTGCGCTTATTGAGCACCTAACTTTCCAGGATCACAAAACCATCACAACCCTCGTAAATACGTGAAAATCCAACCTTCTGAGATGGCACCTGGCGGCAAGCCCCGTGCCACCAAGCGGTGCAAGTAGTTCTGGAAATTTTCCCTAGAATTTTAGTAGCTGCAAGGACCCTCTCTCATTTCTCCAATGCTTTTCTCCGCATTCCTTAGTTGTTTCGCACTCAAACATAATAATCGTGATACAATATTCAATTTTAACTATCTCCACCAACAATTCAAGTGCAACTAACAACCCTTACTCTCAATTTATCAAAACCCCCCAAATTTCAACTCTAAAAGACAAAGAAAATTTGCAATGGGGATAGACCTAAAGCCTTCACTTTTACGGAAGACAGGATAATATAGTACGGTAGTAATGGGCAGAATAAGTAAAGTAGGCTGGCTGGCGGGATAGAGGGAAAGGGAAGTTTTTTCAAATAAAGAATAAAATGAAACCTTACCACAATACGACCATCGGGGGATGAAGATATACCATAAAGCACATGAAATTGATCTACTAGATGGACTAAGAGGGAATAGACGGGAAGCAAGCATGGAAGCACTCAAGCTAAAGCAAATGCACCTTACGACTAATATAATTCTATGATTATATTATCACTTAACATGATCGAGCATATTATAAAAAACAATAATAAATTAAATAAGTCCTTTCACACAAGGAAATACTCTCAACCATTTGAGCTAGTACTTTTTCACGTCACACCAATCAATATTAAATGTCATAAAGGCTCCCACTACCTGCATTTATTAGTTAATTATTTATTTAATTAATTAATTTTCACGGGTCTTACAAAAATGTTTTCATAAAAGTGAATGTCTTTGGAAAAAATCTTGTTAGTTTGAATATCAAGCAGTTTATAAGTCTTATAATTAGGCGGTACCTTAAAAACAGAACACCAATAACTCTATGACTGAATTTACATCTTTGTGAAGAAATAGTAGAGGCATAACATAAAGAATAAAAATTATACAACAAAATTAGGAATTTTATCAAACAAAATCTCATAAGGAGATTTATTGCCTAAAATAGGAGTTATAGCGTGATTCATAGTAAAGTTAGTAGTCTTAATATAATCATCCAATATATAAGAGGAACATTTGACTGCAACATTAAAGTGCGAGCAATATTAAGAATATAAAGATGTTTATGTTCAACAATACTATTTGGTTAAGGTCTTTCAACACAGGAATATTGATGTATCACAACTTTAAGGGAGAAAAAATATTTAAAAGATAATTCTTTAGCGTTATCCAAACAAGAATCTTCAATTTTATTGTTAAATTGAGTTTCAACATAAGCAAAAAAATAGGATCACATGCAATCAATCACTTTTGTTTTAATAAAATAAACCAAGATAAAGTGACATTTGTCATCAACAATTGTGAGAAAATAACAATAATTATTATAAGTGGTGGCATGTAGGACCTCAAATATCAACATGAACAAGGTCAAAAAACTGTGCACCAAATTTAGTATGACTCGAAAAAAAGAATTTATTTTGTTTTAAAAGATGACAAGTGTCACGATGAAAAGAACGATCATGACAGTCAAAAGAATTTTATATACAAAAGCAGGAAGACGACCTAATCTTTTGTGCCATATCTCATATGAAAAAAAAATTACATGAAGAAATAAAAGTAGCACGAGAATAACATGGAGTCAAATCCATAACCAAAGGTCGCACAAGAGTTTAGCAATGCCAATCATCTTATGTGTTTGCAAATTTTGTAACAAAAAAAAATTAGGTTCCATAACAAAACGAAAAAGATTAGTAGCAACTAAAGGATACATAATTTAAACAAAAATTAGAAATGTATAGAACATTATGAAGTTGAGTTTGATACTACCAATACCTTAAACTTTAACATGCATGGAATTAAGAAGTGACACATAAGAATCCAAAACAATAGTATAAGAATGATAAAGATTTGGAAAATAATAGATACGCGAGGTAACACCAAAATCTAAAATCCAGCGAGAAGAATTTTTTAATTGAAGAGAAATTGTTATTTGTAATTACATTAGAAGCAATAACTTGAGAGGTAGTGTCAGATAAAATTTTTGTAAAAAGAAAATTGATAAATTGTTAACATTGAGTTGGAGTTAAAACAACAAAGGAAGCAGACAAAGAATCAACTTGATTAACAACATTATTGGGATGATTCTTGAAATAATTGGGTGGTTAACCGACAAGCTTGTAGCATTTTTCTTTTGTGTGACCAAGTAAATCACAATGAATACACTTGGTCATTGTTCCTTTACATTTTTAGAATTAGGGTTAGCATTTTGGAATTTTTGATTATCATTAACAGAAAAAACAAGCGAGATAGTAGAAATGAGGGCGATAACCCGAGAGCTCTTCCCATATAGACTTCAGTTTAGTGTAATAAGCACTCATATGATCAAAATCTCGTGAGTAGTAATTGCACAAAAACCCTTATATAAAAGGCTAGATATAAATAACAAACAAAAACATCACAAGCATAAATGGCCTGTAGTGATATAAACCCAAAACACTAAGCACAATATTACGATTGAAAGAGTGTGAAGAATGATAAAAAAAACTCCACATTATAATTATTAGGAGATTGAACATATTTAGAATCTAGAATCGAATAACCAGAAAAACTCTAGTCTTCATTTTCGGGAACATTGGGTCTAAGGTTTTCTTAGTATTGAGAATTAACTTAGGGGTGTTTTAGTTTTGAGAATTGAAAATACTACCCATTATAGGATCACCTAATGAAACCTAAAAGATTTCTTTTTTTTGTATATTTAGCATTAAATAAACATTTATTTCTTTATTTAATGAAATTTCCATTTTAAGAAAAAAAATCTTTAATTTTTTAAGTCATCTAACTTATTGTTCAGAAATTAGGGATTAAGAGTGAGAAGAAGCCTTACAGCATGACACTTAATTTAAAAACGAACAAATTAACTACCAAAAAAAAAAAAAAAAAACAAAACTAACGATATAATGAGTTTTTTAAGAGAATCATGAAATAAAAAATTATTAAAAAACCAATTTACAGTCGTTACCATTTAGGTTGGAATTTATATAGGACTTCCAAAGTACAAGATTATTTCTATCAATTTAGGTTAATTTTTTCCTCCAAGCCACTTGTAGAGGTAGTTTTTTCGATGAGGCCAGCCATTACCAATAAATAAGCATGGAATCGCATCATCGAGACCAGAAACGCGACTGATCCGGTGCGTTTCACGAGCACAGCACAAGAACCAACAAACGCAGGTTCACAGTTGAAGCGGTTCGGTCGAAAACCACTGGTGCTAGGGTTTCTTCTCTCGGAAGCCATGGGAGGTGAGGAGAAGCGCCACCAGATGATGCAGAACCTCTTCGGCGACCAATCCGAGGAGGAGGAAGAGCTCGATGTCGATTCCGAGCACGAATCAAACCCCCAACTCAATTACCCCTCCGTACGCCTCCAATTTCACACGCCTTTTCCTTGCACCGCGTTTGGAACCCTACCCTAACTGTTTTTCCATGTTTTGGCGTTTTGTTTTTTCAGGACGAGGGAGAGGGAATGGGGGAGCAGGAGGGAGAGGGCGAGGTGGAGGGCCAGGGGGAGGTGGAAATCGAGAGCGAGGGAGACGGAGAAGGAGAACACGATCGCGAGAGCGAGGGCGAGAGGGAGCAGAGCTCGCAGGAGGTGGAAGTTGGAGAGAGAGAGGAGAGTGAGGGAAGAGACTCGGATAGTGACGCCAAAGATGACGGTTATAGCCAGCGTGGCGTCACGAGCAAGCGCCGCGACGACGTCGTTGAGAGCGGATCTGAGAGGTCGGAGGAGAATCATTACGATCACCACGACGAGGAGGAGGAAGAAGTCGACGAAGCTAGAAGCCCCAGGTATAATGTTTCACGGGAAAATGTGGCTGAATGGGTTGATGTTTTCCAATCTCATGCATATTGAAACATGTTTCATTGATCAGGGCATAGGATAGACCACAGGGAATTACTGATGATCCAAGACTTTTTGTGCTTAATTATTTAATTATTCAATTTTTGGATTCTAGCGCACCCTAATTTGATCCTCTAACCTAGTACCGGTTGACAAATTCATCCTCTCTGCTAACTACTTCTAACATTTTCTAACCGAAAGGATGAACTTGTTGCACAGCGTATAATTAGAGGACCAAATTTAAACAAAAAGGAAGTTGGAGGACCGATACGAAAAATTAAATTAAGATAGAAGATCAAACGTCAAAGAACTAAGCTTGCCATTTTTTTTTATAATTGCTTCATGACATTGAAACTGATAACTTGTCTTTTTTCAAATGTAGTGTGTCCCCCAGAGATGAAAAAGAAGATGAGACTCGTGACTTGCATTCGGCCCCTGAAATTCGTGATGTATTTGGTGATTTGGATGATGATGAAGATGAGGAAATGGGGTATGCTGTTCAGCAGGACATTGAACAAGATTCAAATGTGAGTAAGGGTGCCAATAGTAGTGATATTGGTGTCAATAATGACATTATTTTATCTGTGAATTGCCTTGATATTAAGAATTGATGATATAATTGATTTCCTGCCCCAGAGGTATCCTGAGGAGGAGGAAGGAAGTTACGGAAAGAACCTGAGACCAGAAGATATAGTTGCTGATGAAGATCATCAGTATGAATCAGAGGAGGAAAACTTTGAGATAAAAACTAAAGAGAAGCCACTTGGGCCCCCTTTAGAATTGGAAGTTCCATTGCGACCTCCTCCAGCTCTTCCAGAAAAGGTTTGCTTCTAATTAATAAGTTTATTTTTTCGAGTGAGAACCCTTTATTTTTATTTATATTTTAATTTTAAAAATTTACTTTTGGTGGCTGCAAAACATGAGTAATGTTCACTCTTGTGTCATTCACATTGTTGTGATAAAGAAGTTGGCATGTGTAGTATTTATGCGTGAGTGACTCCTGAATTTGAAATGTTTAAGGAAGTGCATCTTTTAAGACAGTTTCCTGATAAGTTCCCCATGTCAAAGATGGTGACATTTTGCAAATTAGATGGGAATTGTACAGCTTCAGGTTATATGATAACAAGGTTATGATGAATACATTTTAATACTAATATCTCAGGGTTTTATGTATAGATGCATTGCCTTTTCCAATGATGTGCATTCTGGTAAGATATGTTGAATTTTATTATTCAGCCATTTATATATTAATCTCTCTCTCTTGGCAGATGAACATGATTAAAGTTTCCAATATTATGGGGGTCGATCCAAAACCATTTGATCCTAAAACATATGTGGAAGAGGATACTTTTGTAACTGATGAATCTGGAGCCAGAAAGCGCATACGGCTGGAGAATAATATTGTACGTTGGAGGACTGCTAGAAATCCTGATGGCACAGCATCTGTAAGTAATTGTATACTGTTTCTTATGCATGCCATCAATTGTAACTTCTTAATTGCTTTTACATCATCTGTATTCCTTTCTACTATCATTTACTCTCATATGTTATAAAATATTTGGGATGGATTCAGGATAGAATGGTCAAATGTATTCTTTAAGTTTCTGGAGTCTACAATGTCTTTTGTAGATAAAATCTGCTTTTTGGTTGATAAAATGTGATTTAGTTTTGATGTGCATGGATGGACATGATTTTTTTTAAACTGTAGTAGATTGATAATTTGTTAAGGAAGTTTATGATATTTTAAGGATTTGGGTTATCAAATTTCAAGCTGATCATTAGGGTGAGGAAGTACTTCAATTAAGTCATTAGTACTAAATAGGAATAAAATGCTCCATGTTCTATTATGTTTAACCTTTAACTTTGTAGAACAACCAGGTGGGTTGGTGATATGATGATATGATATGTCATTCATGATCAGGTTGCAATATATAATTGTTTGCAAAAAATGTATCATGGATTTTCTATTACTGTAGTATGAAAGCAATGCCCGCTTTGTGAGATGGTCTGATGGCAGCTTGCAGCTTTTAATTGGGAATGAAGTTCTTGACATATCAGTGCAAGATGCACAGCATGATCAAGCACATCTTTTCCTTAGACACGGAAAGGTGATTTTTGTTATTCCTGTGGATGTCTTGATGAATTACCGTTTGCCCCTAATTGTCTGTGTTTACATGCTTACAGGGAATCCTTCAATCACAAGGAAGGTTATTGAGGAAAATGAGGTTTATGCCATCTTCCTTGTCTTCAAATTCTCATCGGCTGTTGACTGCCCTTGTTGACTCAAGGCACAAGAAGGTTTACAAGGTTAAAAACTGCATTACTGACATTGATCCTGAGAGGGAAAAAGAGGAAAAAGAGAAGGTATAGTTAATAATTCAATAGTTACATGCTTAGTGTCTCTTGGGTACCATCATCTAATTTCTCTATATCTTTTACAGGCTGAAAGTCAAAATATCCGGGCTAATGTGCTTCTTAACCGAAAACGTGAGAAGGTGAGCCGGAAGTATACTCCAGCTGTGGATAGGAGGCGCCAACTTTCTCCTGGGTTTTTAGAGGATGCATTGGATGAGGTATTAAACTCTGTTTTTATTTTGGTCACGTATCTCCTGCAATTTTCTGTAAGCAAGCATATCTGCGTACATAAAACTATGACGGTTCCATTATTTACCCATCCTTCTTTCCTTCAGGAGGATGAACCAGAATACTACGATTCTCGTCGTTCCCAGCGCCGCTTTGAGGATGATTTGGAAGCAGAAGCCCGAGCAGAGAAACGAATTATGAATGCTAAAAAGGTATCATTTCTCAGTCTCCAGAAATTTGTTTGGATTGATTGTTTTGACATTTGTCATTGATGAGGGTTATTTTCTGGAATTTAGTCACAGGGACCTAGAGATATCCCTCGCAAGTCTTCTTTCCCACCTGCTAAGTCCTCTCGAAATCCAATGGGTTACCAGGATGATGAGAGAGAGGAGTCTGAGTATGAAACCGATGAAGAGGAAGATGAGAGGCCTCCTCCACGCAAGAGGGATGAGGATACTGAGCCAGAGTATGAGGACGATGAAGACGAGGAAGATCACTATGAAGAGGCAGAACAAGTTAATGAAGCATCAGATGAGGAGGAAGAGGAGGTACTCTGCATATTTTATTTAAAATAATACATATTTAAATTTTTGGTTGTTGGTCCATAGATATTTAGTTTCAGATTGCCTGCTTAACAGTCCCTCCTTATCTGTTGATAAGAAGGTATACTACATGTGATTAGTTCATGCAGTTTCATTGTTTTTAAACCTTCCTCATTTATAATGTTTCCATTCAATGCACTGGTTGTTCTTTGAAGATACTTAAATTTTTGTTTATAAGACTGCTGTACGTGTGTCCTCTGTGTGCTTTTAGATCTTGTGGGTAGTGTGAAAGTTCATAAGATGATGAAGCATTGTTTGTCAGATATTTTGTCCTCATGGACTTCTCTCTTATTGTCAGTTGTCACAACTGTGGATGAAATCCCACGACATTTTCAAAACACCCATCATGTTTCAATATGTTGATTATCCTTATTCCCCTATTTTTTGTTTTCCTTTAGTGTTCCCTAATTGTTGTACTTTTATGACTCATAAATTTAGGTGGAAATAAGGATATTCGATTGCTGTGCCGTGGTTTTAAAACTAGTTGGATATTTTCTTGCAGGAACCAAAGCAAAAGAGTAAGGAGTTTAGAGGCAGTGCCAAGAGGAAGGGATTTGAATCAGATGAGGACTCTCCTCCAAGGAAAACAACCACCCATCGACGGATGGCAGTTGTGTACGATAGTGATGAGGAATGAACTTCCTTATGCCAGATTTTCACGGTGAGTATTCTTAGTCTCTAGACTTTGATTAAAATACAGTGTAAGAGTTTTAACTATGGGGTCATGCATGTAAGATTGTTGCATTTGTAATAATTATTTTAATTTCACAAATGAATCTTGCAGTGCCCTTCCAGCGAAGGGTGTGCGTAAGACTGCAGCTTTCGGATGCATCAGAGGCTGAGATGACTCAATTTTTTTTCCATATATAGCTACAAATTTAATATTTCATCCTTGTATACATAAAGCAGAGCCTGATATATTGATTAGTACTTAGTCTCAGTCTCTCAGGTCACAATATATATGTTGATTCTCTTGATAATAGTTTTAAAAAATATCAGTGTAAATAAGTTTGTTCTCTGTATTTTCCGTCCGCAGACCTTTCGCCCTAGGGCAGGTAATGGAAACGGGATGCCCCTTCCCTTTTACTTTCTCAATTGAACGGTGTCATTATTTTGCGACTTTATATTTTATTTTGATAGAAAATGCATGAAAGAACATACACACTCATTGGTGATGATCGAGGTTTAGTAACTATTATGTCACGATTTTAATGTCTAAGCCCTCATAAATATGTGGTAATTTGATTTTGGAATTTAAAATGTTTAATTATAGTGTATTTTTTATTTCAAAAGTAAATGGTTTTGGTTTTGGATGTTTAATGACACTTTTGTTATGCTGATGTAAGTGTTTTCGTCGCGCACATCTTCGATTTTATAAGGTGGACTGATTTAGTTATGTAAGCGGATTGTCCCACGAACACAATTGATTAGGTTGGAATGTAATTTTAAAATCTTCTGGTATCTCTTCCTATACCTCATCATTTCAAAATCCAATGAAATTTTAAGCCTTCTGAAAGAACGACAACCCAAACCGCCACTAGGGCTATCAAGGAATAAGTGATTTCATTTGCATGAGATTGAATCCCGTCTCTGTATGATTCGTAAATTTCATTACTTTTAAGAAAATTTAAGTACACTAAATTTCAAATGTTTCTTTTTATTTTTATTGAATTTTAATTTTGTAGACTTTATGAAGTATTTCGATTATAATCAAATATAGTATTTATTTTAATATTAAATATATTTAATAATTAAAAAAGGTTTATTTTGTAATTATTTAAATAATCTTGGATGACCTTTTTTTTTATCAAAGATTGCATGAATTTTCTAGCCGATATTGATAAGGATTTTTTTTTTCTAGCCGATATTGGCAAGTTTTAATTTATTAAAATTAACTAAAGTTATTTTTAGCTGATATGTTATAATTATTTGTGTTTATCAAATTTCTCCTATTTACTTGGTTAAAACAATCAAAGTTAAGGTTGGTTGAAAATATTTTCATTTACGGTAGAAAAGAAATCTCTAACCATATTTGGACCACAAAAATATTTGGTGTTGTTTGTTAAAATAGATGTTAAATAGGTTTTATTAGAAAGTTGTTTTGTGTTGTACTAGGATTCTAGATTTTAGATAGTGAGTTGTTTTTTACTCTTCTCTCTCCTCATTGAATTTATTAACAATAACTTTAATTTAAATATGAGAACGTAAGAGAGAACATTGAAGCTTTAAGTAATAATATCTCGTTCTTTTATTTATCTCATGATATTAAAGTTGGTCAATTTTGCTTTATTTTATTTTAGTATTATCTTGTCCATTATCCTTTTGACTACTATTTATTTTTATTCACTATTATCATTTTCTTCGAGGATTTATGATTTATGATTTAAGTAGTATTGTTTTATAAATTATAAATATCAAGGATTCAACATAAGAAATGATAAAATATTGTCACAATAAAAGTATTATTGAATAGATTAAATACTTCATCGATAAGTATTAGTAAAAGTATTAAATACATCTATGTGTTGAACAGTGATGAAACTTGGACAAAATATTTAGAGGTGACAAATTAGATTTTTTTTATATAAATTTTTTTTAGTTAAAAAAAAATTTTAATTTTCTCTCTTCACTTCTTCTTTTCATTTTCTCTACTTAAAATAAGCACACATAATAGTAAAATAAAAAAATACTATTATTCATTATATCATGATATCAAACCATAAATACTATTTTAGACAAGTCATTCGTATTTCATCAATTTGATTTGGTCGATGTTTTCAAATTTGAGGACACTTTTTTCGGATCGCGTTTTAATGAATTCTTGATTCTCACGAAATTTCTCAAGTTTAGTTAAAATAACTACATTTTTTTTTCATCTTTATCACAAACATTCCTCTTTAAAGAAAAATAATTCTTTTACTCTTTATCATAATCTTTCTAATATAAATTGATCACTTACGTATTTAGAAAATGATAAAATCTATAAAATCTATCCTCACAAATCACAATTATCACATTGCAAAGCATAATAAAACTCATAACACTTTAATTAAATAAGAAACACTGCATAAATTCAAAACTTTAAAAAAATTTACTATAGGCAGCAGAAAACATAAAATTCCTAAATTTCATAATTAATGGTTATACTAATTTAATTTGAGAACAATTATAACTAGGGTTCATACCAATTTTATAAAAAAAAACCCTAAAATCATAATTAGGGTTTATACTAATTTGGGAGAAACATACTAAGAAGAATTATAATAAAATATTAACCTTGATATGTGAAAAATCATTCGAGAATATATATTTCAATCTCAATTTATGTGTTCTCCAACCTCTCTTCCTCAATCTATCTCCTCATAAACTTTCACACACTTTCATGATTACTTACATGGTAAAAAAATCTTATAGTCATAAAAAAAACCCTAATCTCTTTTATAAATCAATGGCTCGATTAAATTTTTTATTTTATCTATTTTATCTTTATTTTTTTATTATATTTTTTCATAATATAAATAATATAAATAATATAATAATATATAAATATAATTTTGTTAAATATATAAATATATAAACAAATAAATTCTACAAATTTTAGAGGAATATGACTTTCTTTGTCATAACAATGTTCCGTCCCTAATGTTGAACACATATAAGTGATTCAAATTAAAATATTGGTACCTTTATTACATTTATTACACAAATACTGACATATTTAAATAATCTCATTCATTGCAGAAGTTAAATTGCAATTCTTTTTAATTAATTCATATGTTGATAATTCACAATTCAAAATATCCATACGAGTAAACTTATAAACTTTATCTAATAAGTTAACCATCAATTTCTATCAAACATAATAACCCATTTAACTTTGAATCATATAATTATTTATATCCACAAACAATCTTTTATGTCAAACTATTATTCCTTTTAGACTGACGCATTAAGAACTTGAAATTTATACTTTGAATTACACAAATTAAAATGTAACTTTTTTACTTTCAATTTGGTCAATTCAAAAGTAAAACTTTGACTTCAAGAACTAAGTTACGAATTGAACAGTTCCAGATGAATAATTTGGCCTTCTAACAAACTTAAACTACAATTTTCTATTATTGCTCCATTAAAAAATTATGAAATTACACATGGAAATTGTTTCGGGTGTAGGGACCAAACACCTACAATCAACACTTAAATTACCTTTTTTCTCCTCTTGTCTGACGTCCTCCTTAGTGAGCTTATACAGTTCTTTCTCTTGCCGCTCGGTCGTCCAGTCAAGCTCTTCTCGGATTTGCCCACAGTTAACATCTAGGTCCTGCATTTCCCTCCGTAGCTCGGCTCTCCTCCCGTTCGGCTGGTCGGGCGATTGGGGTACCTGTCTAAAAGGCTCCGATGTTTAAGTCAATTTAAGACCGATCGGTAGGTAGCAGTAAATGCTGTAATAAAATGTGAGTTGAAGGTGCTTACCAGCTTACCTTGGGCTTCTATTTATAGTTTTTGGTTTGGGTATGTGATTAGGGTTTCTTAATCATGGCCCAATTGCGTTTTAAACCTGATTATTGATCTAGGTTTTGGTGTGGCCGCTCGACCGATGGGTCGTGCGTCCTATCGGTTGTCTTCATAAATGAGGATTCGTCTGACCGATGGTCCTTGGTCCACTTGATCGATCGTCCGGCGGTTAGCCTGACCGATGGTAGGCCATATTGTACAGAAATAATTCGAAAACTAGATTTATTGATGTTCAAATAAATTAACAAAATCATTATTATAAAATTCAATAATGTACATATCCCTAAAATATTTTGAAATATCTCAAAGATATTTATAACTAACATCTTATCTTATTTTATGATATAATAACTTATTATCGTATTATGTTATATCTTTAAGATATTATAATTTCGAAGATGTTATGATATAATAATTGTTTATATAATATTTTCAAGATATAACACTTAATTATCTTCGAGTAACAAAATCAGTTTAATGTATTTATTTACTTATAATTTAAAAAGCCTATAAATACATGTTATGGCAGTATAAGATCTAGTATTTACTCTTATATATTTACTTATCCTTTCTTATTTATTTCAGTGTTAGAGAGTATTTGCAAGTAGATATGTGGATCTTTTGAAATAAAAGCAGATATTCTAAAGTGTTGATGCTTATATTAGATTACAAAATACATGTTTTAAATTACATAATCTGCAATATATTATGAATTGTATAATTTTTAATATATTTTTGTACTTTTGAAAATTTTAATTTGAAAATATATTTTATATTGTCTAATCTATAATAGACGTGTAGATTATTTAATTAAGTAATATATTTTGAATTATATAATTTAAAATATTTTAAAATTTTTTTGAATTGTATCATTTAAAAAAATATTTTTTATTTGTTTAATCTAAAATAAATTTCTGATTTATATAATTTATAATATATTTATTGATTTTTGAGTTGTCTACATTATGCAATTAAACATATTTTCAAAACGAGACAAGTAGGAAGTGGAAAAAGAAATATTCTTTATGAATCTCATTTTGCTATCATTTATTTAAATAAATGCTTGAAAATCTACTCATATTCTAATTTATCATAAATAATTTTCTTGAAACTATCCTTTAGAAAAATAATAAAGAAAAGAACGGTCTAGCTCATTCCTTACCAAACTCAAACGTGGATAATTAATTAAAAAATAAAGAGTGTAAAAAGAAATAAAAATAGTAGGTGATATTTTCTCCGTAACCGCTTAGTTCTTTCAATTAATCTCTTCCTAACAGTAAAACAAAAAATGGAAGTCTCTGGGAGCTTCTTCTCCTTCCTCAAAGAAACTCTCAAACTTTCAAGAAACATCTTTTCCCACTTCATATACTGGCTATGCTTCCATTCTCTCTCACTTCACACATCGATCACCGAAAAAACTCGATACTCCAAAACTCAAACTGATTCAAATTTTCTGTTAGTGTTTCGTCTCTTCATTCCAACAAATCATACCGATACAAATTCTGTTTGTTCGTTCCTTCAACTTTTTTCTCTCAATTTTCACGAATCAAACCTATCTTCTCACGAGCGATAAGAAGGTATGTAGTAGTAATCTTCCATATTTTTATTCCATTAAATAATTTATAAATAAATTATCATCATCATTATTTATTATTGTTAATTGATAAATGTTAACTTTTAATTGTTAGTTGTTAATGATAATCTAATATGAATCATGGTTGTAACGGTGCAGGCGAAGTGATGAATCCCGAGAAATTTACGCACAAGACTAATGAGGCTCTCGTGAGTGCTCACGAGACAGCGGTGAGCAGTGGCCACGCGCAGTTCACTCCTCTCCATCTCGCGTCCTCTCTACTCTCTGACAAGGGTGGAATCTTCTCCCAAGCGCTGTCCAATGCTGCGGGAGAGGAATCGGCACGCGCGGCTGAGAGAGTGTTTAGCCAAGCGCTGAAGAAGCTGCCCTCGCAATCTCCTCCTCCGGACGAGGTTCCGGCTAGCACGAGCCTCATCAAAGCCATCCGCAGAGCGCAGTCGCTCCAGAAGACGCGTGGCGACACGCACCTGGCTGTCGACCAGCTCATTCTCGGTCTTCTGGAAGATTCTCAGATCGCGGAGTTGCTCAGGGAAGCCGGGGTGGCGGCATCCAAGGTGAAAACGGAAGTCGAGAAGCTTCGCGGCAAGGAAGGGAGGAAAGTGGAAAGCGCTACCGGTGACACAAACTTTCAGGTACTTTATTTAGCTTAAATAAGTTTTTTAAGGACAAATTCCACTCACATCGTCTTTATGCTGAATAATAACGTTAAATGCTAAATGTGAAATGACATTTTGACCAAACTAGATTTAATAAATGAGATTTTGGGTTTAAGTTTTCCGAATGAAAAAACGCAATTGTGATGATAATTTCGTATATTTTATACAATTTGAGTTTAACTATGTTAATTCGATAATTTCATATCGATAGGATAATAATTTTTTAAAGGAAATAATTTATTTAGTTAGCCTTGTGAAATTTGAGTTGTACTAGTTTGATGTCACATTTGTTTGTTGTACTAAAACGAGTGAACATGATTAGCATTTAACAAGTTCAAATAGCTCATATAACTCACCTCGTATATATATCTCTGTTTTCAGGCTTTGACTACCTATGGAAGGGACCTTGTGGAACAAGCAGGGAAGCTCGACCCGGTCATTGGAAGGGATGAGGAAATACGAAGGGTTGTGAGGATTTTATCTAGAAGGACGAAAAATAACCCGGTTTTGATTGGCGAACCGGGTGTGGGAAAAACTGCTGTGGTTGAAGGGTTGGCTCAGAGGATCGTTAAAGGGGATGTTCCTAGTAATCTTGCTGATGTTAGGCTCATTGCATTGGACATGGGTGCGTTGGTTGCTGGCGCGAAGTACAGAGGGGAGTTTGAGGAGCGGTTGAAGGCAGTTTTGAAGGAGGTGGAAGAGGCTGAGGGGAAAGTTATTCTGTTCATTGATGAGATTCATTTGGTTCTTGGTGCTGGAAAAGCTGAGGGTTCCATGGATGCTGCTAATTTGTTTAAGCCTATGCTTGCGCGGGGTCAGTTGAGGTGCATTGGCGCCACCACGCTTGAGGAGTATAGAAAGTATGTGGAGAAGGATGCAGCCTTTGAAAGAAGGTTTCAGCAGGTGTATGTGGCGGAACCGAGTGTTGTTGATACTGTAAGTATACTTCGTGGTTTGAAAGAAAGATACGAAGGTCATCATGGTGTAAGGATTCTTGATCGTGCTTTGGTTGTTGCGGCCCAATTGTCTAGTCGCTACATTACTGGTATGTGCTGCTCTGTTTTAGTGTATTCTTTAATTGGTAATTTAGTATGTTAGTTTTGATTGGACTTGTAAGTTTTAATTCCCGCGAAAAGTTTAGTCTTTCCATAGTTTTGGTTCTTATTGCTAAAATCAAAGAAAGCGCTTGGCTTTATAAGACTGCTACAGATGTTTTATGTTTAAATAAGGTATTTAAATGAATAGTTTCGGTTGTGTAGGTCGTCATCTTCCAGACAAGGCAATTGATTTAGTTGATGAGGCTTGCGCGAATGTGAGAGTCCAACTTGATAGCCAGCCAGAGGAAATTGATAACCTTGAAAGGAAGAGAATGCAGTTAGAAGTGGAACTTCATGCTCTGGAGAAAGAGAAAGACAAAGCCAGCAAAGCTCGTTTAGTAGATGTAAGTGTTGATTATCTTACTATGCTAATTGGTTGTCCTTGTATTTTTGGGTTATGTTTGTGTTACAATTGTTGTAATCATACTTTTATGTTCAGGTGCGGAAAGAGCTTGACGACCTGAGAGACAAGCTGCAACCTTTGATGATGAAGTACAGAAAGGAGAAGGAGAGGATTGATGAGATTCGAAGACTAAAGCAAAAAAGAGAAGAGCTGAACTTTGCTCTTCTAGAGGCTGAGAGGCGATATGATCTTGCCAGAGCTGCTGATTTGCGGTATGGCGCGATTCAGGAGGTGGAATCTGCAATTCAAGAGCTTGAAGGGAACACTGAGGGGAATGTAATGTTGACAGAAACTGTTGGACCTGAACACATTGCTGAGGTTGTTAGTCGCTGGACTGGCATACCAGTGACAAGACTTGGGCAAAACGATAAGGAAAGGTTGATTGGTCTTGCTGACAGATTGCACCAAAGAGTTGTAGGGCAAGACCAAGCAGTTAATTCTGTAGCAGAGGCTGTGCTGAGATCAAGAGCCGGGCTTGGGAGACCTCAACAACCAACGGGCTCCTTCCTGTTCTTGGGTCCAACTGGTGTCGGCAAGACGGAGCTTGCAAAGGCCCTCGCTGAGCAACTTTTTGATGATGAAAATCAGTTGGTGAGAATTGACATGTCTGAGTACATGGAGCAACATTCTGTTTCACGCTTGATTGGTGCACCACCTGGGTAAGTGGCTTGACTTTTTCACTTTTCAGCTTACTGTGATTTTTGGGTATGAAGTACGGATGATTTACCCACATTTCAAACTCTCAGGTATGTTGGACACGAAGAAGGTGGTCAGCTAACTGAAGCAGTAAGGCGAAGACCTTACAGTGTGGTACTGTTTGATGAAGTAGAAAAGGCACACATATCTGTGTTTAACACTCTCCTTCAAGTCTTGGATGATGGAAGGTTAACTGATGGCCAAGGCCGCACTGTGGACTTTAGAAACACAGTCATTATCATGACCTCTAACCTTGGGGCAGAGCACCTCCTTACTGGACTTTCAGGAAAATCTTCAATGCAAACGGCTCGTGAAAAAGTAATGCAGGAGGTATATTTCTAGGCTCCACCCTTTATTACGAATGACTGAATATTTTGTGTTTTCTTTGTTGTGACTTGTGAGTTCTGAATATGTTTTCAACAGGTAAGAAGACATTTTAGGCCAGAACTGTTGAACCGGCTTGATGAAATTGTGGTATTTGATCCTCTTTCCCATGAGCAACTAAGGAAGGTTGCAAGGTTACAAATGAAGGACGTTGCTTCTCGTCTTGCTGAGAGGGGAATTGCAATGGCAGTGACTGATGCAGCTCTTGACTATATCCTCAGTGAGAGCTATGATCCGGTTGGTATCATTATCATGATGTTGTAAACATTGTTTACTGCACAACACAAGATGTGAGTACTTAATAAGGTTTGTTTCTATGTTTCAGGTTTATGGTGCGAGACCAATCAGGAGGTGGCTTGAGAGAAAGGTTGTGACGGAGCTCTCTAGAATGCTTGTGAAGGAAGAAATTGATGAGAACTCAACGGTTTACATTGATGCTGGTCCTGCGGGTGGCGAGCTAAATTACCGGGTGGAAAAGAATGGAGGGTTGGTTAATGCTGTAACTGGTCAGAAGTCTGATATTCTGATTCAGATGCCTAATGGAGCAGTATCAAGATCTGATGCTGCTCAGGCAGTAAAGAAGTTAAAGATTGAGCAAATGGATGAGGATGAAGATGGTGAAATGGAGATGTGAGAGCACACGAGAGCTTCAAGTTGATGCTTTTGGTTCTTTTCAACAACTTGTCATACTTTTGCATCTTCTGAAAGTTTTTCTGGAGAACATCCTCTTGTAAATGCTGTATTTTGTTTTCGTAAGTTGATGTTTTTTTCCTTTTGAGCAACTAAATGTTGTACTTCTGCATGGGGTTGTCTAAGGATGAATACTCCTAATGTGAGTTTTGCTTTTGGAAATAAGCTAATTATAAACTGAATGTTATTTTTCTAATCCTGATTTCTCAGCAACTTTTTATACCTATTTTTCTGGAAAAGCTCTTCTTTACGTGACTGTCAGAGAAGGAGAGACCTGATGTATATGTTCAGAGAAACTAGAGAAATTTATATACCAAATAGAGAACTATAAAATTATTTTTACTCTCAGAAGAAAATACTATTTGACCTTTTATGAATTTAAGACGTGCGGTGAAATTCTAGAAAACACAAAAATAAATAATTATTAATTAACTATTTTGATTTCAATGCGCATTGTCACACTACATAATTCTAAAAAAATCTAAGAACAATTTGACTTCACACACAACAAATTAACACATCAAACTAAACCCTAGTCTTACTAATTCAAATTCAAAATCATCCTCGTTACATAATTCTAAAAAATCTAAGAACAATTTGGTTTCATACAGAACAAATTAACACATCAAACTAAACTCTAATCATCCTTATTCAAATTCAAAATTCGCAACGTTAAACTTCAATCATAGATATTATGATGTATAATTCTCATAATTTTACAAAAGGGTTCTCATATTTAAAGAAGTTACAAATTTAAAATAGTTATTGTTATCTGATAAAAAATGTTAATTTGTAAATGATTATATTTTCTATTTTTAATGTACATAAAAACATAAACCGACTCCAAAATGATTAAAGTGATCTGGTACTTGAAAGTTGACTATCAGCAAGTGGGTTTCAATTACCATTTAATACATAAACCATTGAGGTAGGTAAGTGAAAAAGAGAATAAAAAAAAGTAAATTGTGGGAAGAAAAATATTTATGAACATTAAAACAATGTATAATGTATTAACATTTAATATATATTTAAAGTTAATGAGAATCATAGATTTATAAATTATAGTATATCATAACATAAAAAGGAAAAATAAACATAATAAAATTAAGATGTTTGTCTACTGTAAAAGTAGGGATTGAAGTTATCAGAGAAATAGGGGATGACATTTTTACAGACTAAAAAAACACATTTATTTCAACTTAACTTAACAACATACTTTTTATTTATTTAAAAATACTTATTATAATATATAAGTAAATTACCAATTACGGATAGTTTTTTTAAAGAAGTATAAAGTATTATTTTCCATCCAATCTAGTTTATACAATAAATATACACAATAATACTTATAACAAATAAGTTTTTTTTTTTTTCTTCAAAAGAATTAATAAACATTAAATTATATAAAAATGTATACCGTAACATTAAATAAATTTTAATTTTCATAATTTAATATGATTTTATTAGATAAAAATGTTTATAAATCGTGTTCAACTATAATTTATTTATTTAAAATACATAAACGGAAATTAAAATATAATTAAATAATTAAAAATAATTAAAAAAATAATAAATCCAGTGTTTAGATATAAGGAAAATGATTTTATTATTTAATTTGTTTTAATTTTTTTGTGTATATTAAATAAACTATTAATTATATAACACTTATAAGTATTTTTATCTTCTAACTAAAATAAAAAATCAACGATATAACACATATAAAAATTCATTTAATATCATGAATAATTATAAATTTTTTAAAATTTAATATTTATTAATTATTCTTAACATATTCTATAACACTAGATAGAACTTTTGTAATAAATATACAAAGTAAGAGAAGGAAGTACTAGTTCCTTACCAGGAATTGAAAGGAAGTACTACGTCATGGTTAGGCAAAAATATTAAAGAAAAGGAAAATGAATGCTTCAAGTACTTCATCATTTTGTCCTATAACACTCTCACATGATATAAAATAGTTGTTTCATTGTTTATTTGATGTAAAAACAAGAAGAAAAACACGTGGAAGCAAAATGCACACGAAATGAGAGTGGATAAATCAGGACCAAAACGTGGATAAGAAGTGAAATAGACACGTGAGATTTTTTTATTTTATTTATTTATAAAAATAAAAAGAATAAAAGGTAGAAAGAAAAGGAGAGAAAAGACGTGATGAATCATGAATGTGTCATTCTTATCTTACATTAATAGTATATTTTTGTTTTAGTTTTCAAATAAATGGATCTGAGCTTTTGGTATCAAGTTTTTTGTTTATTTATTAATGAAGTTTACATATAGGTTTTTTCTAAAATTGTAAATCTTTAATATTTTCACACGTGTTTTTGAAAATGTCTAAACTGAAAATTTATTTATAGTTCTTGTATAAGAAAGTGTTAAGATGTCTTGAATGTTATGTTGTCCCTTTATCTTCCTTACTTTATATATTTATGATATAGTTATGGGTTGTAATGAGGTTTAAAAAGACTGTTATTTTTTACTCTTTTATAAGGCTAGAAGGCATCTGTATCATGTATCTCTTTATCATTATTCAGAAATAAGAAACTCTTGAACTGTCCTGTGGACGTAGGTCACATTGACTGAACCATGTAAATTTGTGTGTCTTCTTTTTCTCATCTTGTCATAACAAGTGGTATCAAGAGCTCTAGGTTACACTAGGGACCTACTCTGGAGAAACGCAATGTCTTCGTACAAATTCGATATTGATAAATTCAATGGATCGAATGATTTCACTTTGTGGAAATTGAAGATGAAGGCGGTTCTGGTGCATCAGGGGTGCGCTGCAGCACTAGAGGGTGCAGATCAATTACCAGCGACTATGACAAATGATGCGAAGAACTTGATATTGGAAAAAGCACACAGTTTGATTCTCTTGAGTTTGACTGATGAAGTTCTGAGAGAGGTGGGTGAAGAGACAACAGCTGCAGGGATGTGGACGATGTTGGAAGATAAATTCCACAAAAAATCTTTAACCAATCGGTTGTATCAGAAACAACGTCTCTATACGTTGCAGATGTCTGAGAATATATCTGTGAGAGATCATCTTGATAACTTTAATCGAGTTATCTTAGATCTACAGAGTATTGGAGTTAAAATTGATGATGAGGATCAAGCTATTATTTTGTTATGTTCTCTGCCGAAATCATATGAAAATTTTATTGATACTATGTTGTATGACAGGGATAGTATTATTGTCAACAACGTGAAAGACAGTTTGCAATCTAAAGAACTGAAGAGAAGAGTCTCTAGTTCCAATGGGGATGATGCATGCTTGATAGTTAGCAGAGGCAGAAGCATGGAAAGAGGAAATAGTAGCAAGGGTCATACACGCAGTAATTCACTTTCAAAGTCAAAGAAAGTGAGATGTTACAAGTGCAAAGAGGTGGGGCACATAAGGAAGAATTGTCCACAACTGAAGAAAGAAAGAAATAATAATGCCAGAGCAACTGTTGCTCGTTCTAGTGCAGTTGTCTCAGGTGAGAGCTCAAATGAAGGAGATGGCGGAGATGTTTTGACGGTCGGCACTATTGGTTCTGCTGATACATGGGTCATGGATACCGGTGCTTCTTATCACATGACTTTTAACAAGGAGTTGTTCAGTTCATTTAAAAAATGGAATGGCAGTGTAAAGTTGGGTGATGATGAGGAGCTTGGTGTGAAAGGAAGTGGCGCTGTGCAGATAAAAATGTATGATGGCATTGTTAGAACGTTTGATGCTTGGTATGTTCCTGGCTTGCGAAAGAACCTGATCTCTGTTGGTACCTTAGACAAACAAGGGTACAATTTTTCAGGAAAAGATGGACAAATTACAGTTTCCAAAGGTGCTCTGGTTGTCATGAAAGGAAAGCTACAACATGGAATTTATGTTATGCTTGGCCATTCCTTTCAGGGAACGGTGTCTGTATCCCACTCCTTAGAGCAACATGTTGATAATACAGAATTATGGCATCGTAGATTGGGTCATATGAGTGAACGTGGTCTTGCTGTGTTAAGTAAACAAGGATTGTTGGGTGGAGCGGTGACAGGGAAATTGAAATTTTGTGAATCTTGTGTTATGGGTAAAAAACGCAGGCTGAAATTTTGTCACGGTAAGCACACTTCAACTGAAAAATTACAATATGTTCATTCTGATTTATGGGGTCCTTCCCCTGTCTTGTCTCATGGAAGATGCATGTATTTTGTGACCTTTATCGATGACTACTCTAGAAAGGTTTGAGTGTATTTTTTGAAGACGAAGGATGAAGTGTTTGGACGGTTCAAGGAGTGGAAGACTATGGTTGAGAAACAGACTAGGAAACAAGTCAAGACTCTAAGAACATATAATGGACTGGAGTTCTGCAATACAGAGTTTGATGATTACTGCAAAGAAGCAGGTATAGTCAGGCACCTTACAGTACGACATACACCACAACAGAATGGTGTCGCTGAACGGATGAATCAAACACTACTTCAACATGCTCGGTGCATGCGTTTAAATGCTGGTCTCTCAAAAGAATTTTGGGCTGAAGCAGTTAATACTGCTGTCTATTTGGTGAACAGGTCTCCATCTACTTCTATTGATTTAAAGATTCCTCAAGAGGTATAGTCTGGTAAACCTTCTAATTATTCCGGTTTACGTACATTTGGTTGTCTTGCTTATGCTCATGTGAATGATGGTAAATTAGAGCCTAGGACAATGAAATGTATATTTCTTGGGTATCCTACGGGTGTCAAAGGATATATATTATGGTGTACTGAAAATAATAGAAATAAAAGGTTTATTATTAGCAGAGATGTTACCTTTAATGAGTCTGCTATGTTTGGCCAAAAAGAGGAGGTTGAAAATATTGCAGGGAATAAGGGAGTTCAT
>Ga0209589_1004289_pt1 | contig 24722 bp, 18 predicted proteins | sample CowpeawhiteBW_FD_187525 | JGI IMG/M metagenome (GOLD analysis project Ga0209589, IMG submission 187525) | Root nodule microbial communities of legume samples collected from California USA - Cow pea white BW (SPAdes) (version 2) | ecosystem: Host-associated > Plants > Roots > Nodule | place: USA...
ATTAAATAAAATGTACGGAGAAAATAAGAGTAAAATAACTGTTGATGAATAGTAAGAGAAAAAAAGAAAAAGGAGATAAGTAAATAATTTTATAAAAACTTGTAAAAGTAACCGTTAGTTTTTAAAAATTTAATAAATAATTAAATTATAAAGGGTAAAGTTGGAATTATGAAATGTGGACACAAAAGAGAGAATCCCCTTTATATATAGTTATAGATTAAAATATTACTGACTCGCCCACATAATAAAATTATTATAATTTTTTTTTTCAATTGATCATATATATAAAAAGGAATTTTAAAAGCATAAATGTTCTTCATATTTACTGAATGGGTTGTGTGAAATATTTTTAATTGTAAAGCATATTATCTTCTTATTTATCTTATAGTTGACTTCGGTTATTTCCGAAAAATCTTTATCATTTTAGAAGGGATTTGGATTTGAATTATAAATTACCCACCAATTGTTAACAAAACATACCTTATATATTTCTTTCTTTCAATTGCTTACCCAAACTTACCCAACAGTGTGAAGTGATGGCCGAAATTTCTTCTCTTCACTTCTCTGAATTCCCATCAATTCTTAATGTTCTTGTCATTGACAGTGATCTCAAACTTCTTGAATTCATCAAGAAAACATGCAACCAGTATTCTTATAAAGGTCAGATATACAATATTCTATTCATAATCATTTGTTAAGAGAAAGATTCTTTAGTTATCTTGATGCTTGTTTTGAGTTGTGTGCAGTTATGACATTTTCTGAATCTCTAAGTGCTGTCAATCTTTTGCGGGAAAGAAAAACGCATATTCATTTGATACTCATTGAAGTCCACATGCCAATTATGGATGGCTATGAATTCCTGCAATTCGTCAAGAAAGAAAGAATTAACGTTCCTGTCATCAGTACGACTACTACTAGTTTACTTTACATTATTCAAAGTTTTCGATTTTCGATTTTGACTATAATAAAGAATAACTTGAAGTTGTTCTACAATGTGTGCAGTGATGTCTGAAGATGATAGTAAAGCTTCCGCAATGAAGGCTATTGAACTTGGAGCTTGCGATTATCGGAATAAACCCTTGTGTGAGGACATGTTTAAGAATATGTGGATACGTGTTTTTATCCAGTTCCTGAGGGAACATAGGACCCAGAACAATATTGAGAGCTTGGGTGATGATAATAAAACAGAAGGGACAAGTGTTAAATCTGAATTTGATTCATCCATTGTTGGTAGGAGAAATAGTACTTTCAGAGAAAGTGATGATGTTGATGAATCAAAAAATTCTGTGAATCGCGTAGTATGGTCACAAGAACTGCATACTATATTTCTCGATGCTATTAGAAGAATTGGACTCGAAAGTATGATTCCTGGGCAATTGTTTTATTTTCCTCTATTCATCAGTATCTGTTCTTGTGTTCATATTGACCGATTTAGTTTTCTTAATTATTTTGTTTTAGATGCCGTGCCAAAGAAGATTCTCGAAGCTATGAACATGCCTGATTTGACAAGAGGACATGTTGCTAGTCATCTACAGGTTAGTACATTTTATTCTCTATATGGATTTCATTATTGTTTAGTGTGTTTTTGTGTAGAGATACAGAAAATCTTATGTTAACGGGAACTTAAATTTTGATTGGCAGAAATACAGAAAATTTTTGAAACAGGAACAGCAACGAAAACTTCATGAAGAGAATGAGATGTATTTGGTTTCAGGTAATAAAAAACCAAGGTTGTATGCATCTGGGGAAAACAACTTGCAACCGACACATCCTGGTCTCACATGTAACATCATGGAACCACCAAGAGAGAAATTATATGATCCAAATGTACAAGTTGCTGAACATTATCATGCAGAACAACAAACTTTGGCACATGATTCTCCTTATCCTTTGCCAGCGTTTCCTAATATTTCCATTACTAACAATTTTCCTGAGTCTTCTAGATATGAATTATGTTCCGTACCTGATGCGGCTACGATTCAGATGAATAATATGCAGCATCCTCAAATTCATCGAATCGACTTGCCGTCATCCTTCATAACTATTTCTGAAAATTCAGCTTCTTGTCCTCAGAATTACAACTTTTGCATGAACATGCCACCTCAACCAGTAGTATCAGGTGAAAACAACATAGGTCAAGTGGCTCGGTATGAGTACAACAATGGAGCTTCTATGCATTACCCACCACAGCTTCCTCAAAACGCAGGTTTCCCAAATGGTGTTGTGAGATATTTTGCTGCCTCTACAGATATTAATGATCAAACAATCAAGAAGGAGTTAAATTCTATGAACAATGGTCATCACAATCCCTGATAGACATTTCCGTATTCTTATCACAGTTTTTTTTTTTTTTACTTAATTGAGTATTAGACAAGTTTGTAAATTGTAACTGCTTACAACAATATATTTTGCTTTATCAATAGTTTGCATTGACATATTAATAGATAGTTTTGGGGGGGGTTTACTGTTGACAGTTGTCTGCACGAAGAATATTTAGGATTTGCGTAGTTAAAATTGGATTACTTGAATAATAACTTGCTTTATGAATATGCGAGAAGTTTGCATTGACAGATTAATAGATATGGTTTGGAGTGTTTACTGTAAATAAAATATCAGTTTTATATTTGGATATATATACATATCGTAAAATACAATTTCGTTGGAATAATTGGAAAAAATAATAATATAAATTGAAAAGGATAAAAGATAACATAGTTTCTCTTAACTTCTTATCATAATATTTTGTTGTTGAGTAATTAGACAATTATTAAGAATATAAAGAAAAAGGAAACTGAAATTATTAAAAAGTGAAGAAAGAAAATTTGGGAGTTACTAAAAAAAACAGAATTTCTGTTACCTTATGACGACTTTTTGTTGTTATTTTTATGAAGAATGATACTTGATAAAAAACAAAAGAGATAGATTGTTTGGTTTGCAAGACAATATGCTGTTTTGAACTAATTACACATTAACAAATGAGAATAGAATCTTGTTGAAAGAAGATGCTGAGTGAAAATTTCATTTTATGGAGTTACCATAATTCAAAAATTATAAATTAATTCCCCTCCCCGCCAAATCTCCTTAAGGACCTCTTTCATTTCCTTCTAATAGAACACACTTGAAAGAAAATTAACAGATACCAACTACAATATCCACTCAGATCTCAGAACGGTTTCTTTCATTCCTAAGACTTAACTTTCAGTCTAAAACAAAGGCGCAAAATACAAATGCACATCCAACTTTAGCACAGTTAAATTACAATGCTGGAACAATATGTCAGGGGAAACTACGCCTTTGCTTTCCCAGACTGAAGAGATTGAATCCTTTGTTGCAATTTCAGTATCTGCAACAGTGACAAAAGAAACTGGATATCAGTCATTTATAGGATCCATCTGGTTAAAAGAATCCTTTACAAATGCATGAAACTGGATCACTACATAATAAGTAGACCATAACACATACATCCATTCAAATTGAAATGGCATTCAACTTACCGGCATCAAATATCAGATGGAATGACCAAAAACATGTATAAGCAGAGACCAAAGATAAAAAGGTAAGGAAGCAAAAGTTACAAACCGTATCTTTCTTGCTATTTTGCTTCTCTTCCAAATCTTGAACTGTGGCATCAAGCCGCTTCCTGTCACACATAGAACAATTACATTTGTGATAACAAAAATAAAAATTATAAAATGCATAAGATACTAAAACCAGCCCAGACATAAAATGAAAAGGATGGCAAAAAAACATAAACAAGCCAGCAATGGTTAACAGTATTAGAAATGAGGGAAAGATAGGACATAGAGAATAAATTTAGTACAAGGTAATCCATATATCCATGTCATAAAATATTTTGTAATTTATTTGTGCATGTTTGTTGCCTGCCTAATACAAATACAAGCCTAATCTTTTGTTTGGGCTTGGAACCAGCTACACACGGAGTTGTAATAAAACAAAATAGGCTCAATGTTTGTATATATTTTTTGTTTCTATGTTTGTATATATCTTTTGTTTAGTTTCTTTTCTTGAGTTTCTTGCACTGTGTTAGAGTAGATATTGTCTTTTACATTTTCCCCCATAGTCTACATTAGTTTTCATGGATAACATAACACAAATTAGCTATTAGAGTTGGAGTTTCCTTATGTTGACACATTGGTTGCCACTCTACTACATAAGAGGGGAGTTTACGATTTTGTAAATCTCTATGCGAATGGGGATTCAACAAATTGGCATTGTTGCCGAGGAAAGAAAGACTTAGCAGCCATTTGTATTTAGTTACCATTGTTTCTGTTTTTCCAGTTTGAGCATTTTAGATAGGAGTAATCTATATTTTTCTGCCACTGTTATACACTGTTTTTGCTATGATCACTGTTCTATTTCGGTCACTGTGTTTACAGTAAGTGTGTGACCAAGTCCAGACTGGGTTCAATACACAGATTTCGCTTTGAGCTTGAGACAACTAGAAGGGAGATAAAGGAGAAAATCCAAAACCAATTTGAGTCAGGACCTCTAGACCAAACTGTCAAGCCTGTTGAACCAGAACCAGTTAATCTAAGAGACATAGACCTGCAATGTGAGAGAGAACCTGGAAGGAGTTGGCAAACGTGGAGGCAGGCTACCAGCATCTGTATATCCAGACTCCACATGCCGAATGAGCTGCCAAATTTGAATTGAAGCCAAAAAGTTCCATGGAATGGCGGGAGAGGATCCATACAAGAGAACCAGTGATGGAAGAATAGTGAAATTCAGCTTCAGTTTTCGTTCCAGTTTTTTCATTTTCCTCTTCATTACCTCGGAACAATTTTCTTTCTGCATTTTATGCTTAATTCTGTACTTGCTTTGCTGTTTCCAAATTGTTTTCCTTGCGGACAATGTGTCAAGTGTGGGGGAGTGGTTTCATTTTTGCATTTTTGCTTAGTTTCCTACGCTCGCTGATTGCTACCTATATGCTTTAAACTTCTTTTTGCTATTTTATACCCTTGATTGCTGTGTTTTTAGTCATATTTGAACTATTTGCTGTTTTGAGTCGGTTCACCCATCCTTGTTAATAGCTTCATATAAATAGCAGATACTTCAAGTTTACTTATTTACTCTTTTGTTGCAAACTAACAAAAATCAATCCTATGGGACTGGACACCTAATAGTTCCTTGATTTCCTATTAAGATCTACAACCACATATGATAATCATATCAATTGAAAAGTATAAATAGAAAACGAAAACCATTCCATTTTCTATAGGAAGAAATGGAAGAAGTGGTCAGAAGCTCTTTGGAAGACCCAAGATTGATCAAGATTGGTCACACGCATAGTTTCCAAGTGAGAGCAAATGTGTTAACTAGTATCCTCAGGAATAACTAGGTTATGTGTTTCACCTCACAATAAGGGCATACGATAAAACGTATTTTAACTAAATAATAAAACACAACCATGATAAGCTAATCATATGACCCACAAGTAATAAACCCCAATACCCATCATGACAATAAAAGGGGAAAACACAAACTTACAATTCAGCAGAAATGTATTCGATTCTCTTGCGGACATTTGCATTGGCCTCAGCCAAATCTTGTTTAACAAGTACGGGTCCAATCAACTTGTAAACATTTGCGTCTTCTTTCAACAAATCAAGTTCCTTATTAAAAGGAACACACATAATCAGTTGACATCGTAGCAGGAAGAACCAGAGAACAAATAAAAATATATGATTATGGTACCTTGAGGACGAGCTCGTTCTCGCCAAGCTGAATCGTGTACTTCTTTCTCATTTGGTGATTCTTCGCAATTTCTGCAAAAAAAAAAAAAATGGGAAATTCATTGCACGAATTAGAAGAGTGAAACCAAATAGAACAATAATAGATAAGGGGAATAGTGAGCGTGCCCTTCTGGAGCTTGCTGAGATCATTGGCTTTGTTCTCCAATTCACGTTGAAGATCTCTGAGGTTGGACGAACTCATCGTGTTTCCGACCTTCTTCCTACAATTGCAGTTGTAAAACACCAATGACTACGGCTTTTGTTCTTCTTGTTGTTGGGTCGGCCCAACCCCATTGAGAGCCCAATCAGTATCACTCCATTCGAAAATTCTATTTTAAATTAATAAACTCACACAACCTAATTAAAATTAGGTTAAATTATACTTTTAGTCCCCATAGCAAAATTTGAATTTGGTCCCTCAATTAATTTTTCTCTCAATTAGGTTCCTATTGTAGAAAATTTGACCCAATCAAGTCCTTTCCGTCAGTGGTGGAGTAACGGTGTTAAATGGGTGTCACGTGTCAGCTTCTAGATTTTTTGAATTTTTTTTATTTTTTTTTAATTTTAATTTTTAATTTTTTTTTTATTAATTTTTTAAAATTTTTTTAAAACATTAAAATTTTGTCACGTGTCAAGTGGACATAGTGCCATATGGCAGTGACAGTGCCACGTGTCACTATTTGGGAGTTGTCATTTTCTCATTCTCAATTTGGTCTCTCTATTTTATTTTTTGTTTCAATTTAGTCACAACTTTTGTAAAAATTATGCAATTTCGTCCCCCTCCAAATTGAAACCAAATTTAATTTCTATATAAATAGGCACAAATATTTCTATCAAAATTGATATTTCAAGTAAATATTTTTAACAAGATTAAGTTTATTTTAATTTATATTTTACGTTAAACTTTATTTAAAATTTTTTTAAAGTTGTTAATAGACAATAATGTTAATAAAAAAAATCATAAATTATATTGATATTTTATTATATTGTACTTTAATATTATTTTTTATTTGATTTTATATTTTAAATAATTGCATATTTTTAAAATGTGTAAAATTCAATAATTTCTATACAAATATTTTAGTTACTATAAAAATAACAATTATATAATTTAAGAAAAATTAATTAGTTTATATAACAATAAAAAACAAATAAATTTAAAATTTAAAAACAATTTTAAGTAAAATTTAATGTGAAACAAATTTAAAGAAACTTGGTTTTATTGAAAATATAATAAAAATATCAATTTGAATAAAAAAATCATTTAATAAAAATATTTGTATAACATTTTATAATTTTTGTTTTAATTTGGAGGGGACGAAATTGCATAATTTTTACAAAAATTGGGATTAAATTGAGACAAAAAATAAAATAGAGAGACCAAATTGAGAATGAGAAAATGTCATCTCCCAAATAGTGACACATGGCACTGTCACTGCCACGTGACATGATGTTAGCTTGACACGTGGCAAAATTTTAATTTTTTTAAAAAATTTAAAAAAAATAATAAAAAATAAATAAATAAAATATAAAATAAAATAAAATAAATTCAAAAAATCCAGAAGCTGACACGTGACACTCCATTTAACACCGTTACTCCACCACTAACGAAAATGACTTAATTGGGTCAAATTTCCCAAAATAGGGACCAAATTGAGATAAAAATTAATTGAGGGACCAAATTTAAATTTTGCTACGAAAATGGGGACTAAAAATATAATTTAACCTTAAAATTATTATCCAAAACCACTTTTTTATTTTATTAAAATGATACAATTTCAAAGTATAAATATAATTCTTTACAAATTATATCAATAAAAATTAAATAATTTATATATATTGCTGATAGAAGGAATTCAGGACATTTGTGACTTTTAATCTTTAATGCGGCACTTATCATTAAGTAATATATAATTTTTAAATTCATTGTTTAAATTCATCGTGGAATAATTTATAATTTTATATTTTACTAATTTTTTTTTAGAAAAATATAAAATATATCATTGTTGTTCTTATAACATAAAATAATTAAATTTTAATATATATATATTTTTTTCTCTTCTTACTATAGAGTCTCGGTTTAGAAATTGTTGATAGGCTTTGATATTTAACTTTTTTTTTTCCTTTATTCTTATTAACAACTTCGAGTGTACGTGTTTTATAGTTCTTTTTTAGGTTTGAAAAACTATATATTTTTTTTATTAAAACTTAACTCGCATATTTTTTAAATTGTAGAGCTTTATGATTAATAACATTAACCAAAATCTTATCTTGAATTTAATTGTATGAACGGCACTAGTCAATAATTAAACATTAAAACATTCATATTTATTCACGATGGTTTTAATACAGATGCTAAAAGGACCAAAGAGTTATAGTAAAGTGGTTAAATTTTTTTTTATATTCTTCCATCAAAAACAGTATGGTAAGACCAAGGAAGAATAGTTTTTTTTTTTTTTTTAATTTGATTATATATATGTATATATATAACATATTTAATTATGTAAATATTTTATAAGTTTTTTATTTCTTAAATAACCTTTTTAATTGAATAATTTTAACTATTACCTTTAAATTATTTTGTTAAGATTAATAATTAAAATTTATTTTCTAAATATTAATGATTTAAGTTATAATTATATATTTAAATATTTTAGTAATTTATTGTTAAAAAATAATATTTTAAATTATGTTAATTTTTAATTTTTAAAAAATATTAGTGAGTCAATTTCACAAAATAAGAGTTGATAGGTTAAAAATACCAACCTAACCATTTTAACACCTGTGTATAAAGTGTTTTTACAATTTAATCTACTTATATCATTTAGACTACACTAATCACATTAAATATTAAGAAAATAAATTAGTCAACTAACTACTTTAATACTTTTATTGATATATATACAAAATTTACAATTGCTTATATTGATTAGTAGAATATATCATTATTTTATTCAAGAGATTGTTATTATACAATAGTTATTAATAATTAATGATGTTAATCGTTTCTACACTTTCTTTAATAAATATTTATTTAAAATGCTTAATAAAAAAATTATTGTTAACAATTATGGAAATAAAATATGAGAATGTAATGGAATTACTAATATGACCATAAGATATTTTAATTTTATTATTTATTATTTATTTTTATTAAAAATTCAAATTGAGTATAAATTACCAATTCTTAAAACTAATGTACAGATTTATTAAGATTTTTAAAATATTTGAACCTAATTCCCTTGATTTTCAATATTTCTTTTGATAATAAGTGAAAAATTCCTCTACTAAGTTAAGTTATACTATCTCATTTATGCAAAAAAGTATTAAAGTTTAAACTACGATATACATAAGACTCACAAATTGGTCTAAATAAACATTTGTCTCAAAAACTACATATATTACTCTACTATGAGATTGATACGATGTCGTTAACTCAAGACTACATCATACGTTTGCACACATATCACTCATGATAATAGCGTACACAAAGATCGTATAAGTTTCTCAAAACAAAATTAATAAATTAATATAATTAATCAAGGATTAAATTAACAGTCCATATTAGCAAAATTCTAAATCATCTAAGAGGGTCCCAACCAACTAATCTAAATAAATAAAAGTGGACAAAAATACTATAAATAACATTGTTTACAAAATAAACATTACGCATTCAATATCGCATCTATTTTTTTTTACAACACTCTGATATATTGGACTTCAAAATATTTGGATATAAGAAAAAATATCTCGTTCCCTAAAATAAGAAAACCTAATACAACTCGAATTGAAAAGAAAAAAATCACAACGAATAAGTCTTACTTATAAACATATTTTAAATGTGTATTTAAGTTGGTAAAAATAATTACACTTTCATCTATCTTATAATTATATAAATTAAAATCACAACAATTAAGAACAATTTATGTTAGTTTATATTAGGATCATGTTAAAAATTGAAAAATAAAATTCAACATACCACAAATGTCACTTAACAATTCAAATACACATCAAAGTTTATTTATCACGGTCTCCTTATTTTTATCCTAGTCATATAGAAATCACGTAGCATTTATATCACACTATTTAAAAATTATAAAATATTACCTGCACCATAGTTTTGTTAATTCAAATGGCCTATTTATCGCATTCAAATTGTGAATCTAAAACAAATTCATATCATATTTAAAAAAAAGAACATAATTAAGAAAAAAAAATGACTTTCTTTATCTTAAAGTTACATGAAAATTAATACAAGTATATTATAAATAAGAAAAAGACAACAGCACAAAGAAAAACGTGATAGATTTAATGATAAAATCAACCGTATAAAAAATGTATAAGAACAAATTTTCAGAATTAAAAAGTAAAATGAAAAAAAAAGTGGTATGAAATTTTTGTGGAAAGGGAGAAAGGAGAGATGATTTGACATTGAGATAGATATGCATTCTCTTACCCGCCAAACCAAAACCAAGTCACACAAATAAATATCTTCTTCCTTCCATTCCGATGACACTTTCAGATATTTTCTATCAAAATATCATCTCACCTTAGTGTTCCCCACGTTGACTCCATTCACCTTCCCTTTCACCCTTCTTTTCTTCCTTAAATTACAAATCTGCCACTCCTCTCATCTCCCCAATACCCCACTCGTAATTCCCCCCTCTCTTCGGGGCATTTCCGTCACATTATTTCACCAACTTTAACGTTGTCAGAGAAGAGCGAGAGAGAGAAAAGAAAGAGAGTTCGGTGTTAATTTTCATTGTTGCAGTTGCAGAAGAAGAAGAAGAAAAAAAAATGGCTATGGCAAAAGAGAAAGAGGAAGACGAAGGGGAGGTTCAGACCTGTGGGAAGAGGTTGAAATGCACGAGGAATGATGAAGAAGATGATGATGGTGTTGAAGCTGTTGAGGAAGAAGAGAGTGAGCTTCCTCTGAAACCAGGGATTTTCTTCTACCCGACAACCCCAACTTCCTTTGTCGTCTCTGATGCTCTTGAACCTGATTTTCCGGTCATATATGTCAACAAGGTCTTTGAAATCTCCACCGGATATCGTGCTGACGAGGCCCTCGGTCGCAACTGGTTAGAAATTTCTTCCATTTCTCCCTCTTTTTTGTGCAATTCCCGACCCCTTAACATCTGGGTTTTTTCTCTTTTCTGCATTTGACTCTGAAATTTTCTTGCTTGGCTTGAATTCAACTTCCTCAAACTAGAACCCCCTTTATGTGTCTGCAGATTGTTCTGTTCCTTCAGATCTATGTTTAAGCTGAGATTTTTTTATGTGTTCCATTGTGTCATCTAGTTAAGAGATGTGATTCTACTGTGTCAAAATTCATAATTCAGAAACATCTGGTGGCTTTTTGCGAACTACATTCCACTGAACTGTGAATTCTGATTGGCAGTGTTTTATCCTCTGCTGTGCATTTTTCGGCAATTTTTTATTTGCTATTGTTAGCTCTTCTATTGAACTTCTTTTCTCTCCTTTTTTATCATCTCCCAAGCTGGAGTGTTTTTTTTTTTCCGTCCATCCTTTTGGAACCCTTGTTTTTACCTAGTTACAATGTGATTTGTGAAAGTTGCGATCGGCCGATATTTCTATTTTCCTCGTTAGTGTCATAATATTATTGCTGGTATGAATTTTCAGCGGATTTTATTAAGTATCCACAATTCTTATTAATGTTCAAATGTGTAGTTAAAATACATGTGTGGTTAAAATAATTTAAAAATGTCATGTTTTGTCCATTGAAGATAGCAATTTTCTATCAAATTTGGTGGAATGTGTATTATCAACGGTTAGTGAGGGATAACTCTCTGCTTTGGTTTTAAGAGTTTTTGGTGTCTATAGTTTGAGTTTGGTTTAGTTTTGGTTCCCAGATTAAAAGTGATTATTATTTCAGGCTCCCTAATTTCAAGAACGTCCACATTTAGTCCTTAAGATTTATCTTCTGTGATCATCTAAAGAAATACCCTTTTATTTTAGATGACCAAAAACAAACTTAAATCAAGTTTAGGGACCTGAAAATATTTAAGTCTCAAGAAAATGGATACTTAGAATAGTAAGATATAAGGTTTGTAAACTGTTTGAGCCTTTGCTTCAACTAACTCTGAGAAAAATTTTGATGGAGGATATTGATTAAAAATGTGACTTTCATGTTGCCAACAGTAGGGAAGGTAGCCGGTTAAGCTGAAGAGTTTGCTTTCTTGTAAATCCTTCTTGCAGTTCCTTACTCAATCCCCTAATCAGAAACAATTTGTTTGAAACTTTGGTTTTAAGTGTACAAAATGGAATCCTGCGATCCATAATGGGATAAGACTTGTTATATACCGATCAGGGTTATTTTAAAAAAATGTCCAATAATTGCTTTGAAATTTCTCTTGTTTCAGTCGGTTCTTACAGTACAGAGATCCTCGAGCTCAGAGGAGACACCCTTTGGTGGATCCTGTTGTTGTGTCCGAGATCAGAAGATGTCTCGAGGAAGGTGTTGAGTTCCAAGGTGAACTTTTGAATTTCAGAAAGGACGGCACGCCGTTGGTGAACAGACTAAGACTTGCACCAATCCACGACGATGACGGGACTGTGACACACGTAATAGGTATCCAACTATTTTCTGAGGCAAATATAGATCTGAACCGAGTCTCATATCCAGTATTCAAAGAGACTTGCAATCAGGAATTTGACAAGAATGGTAAATATTCTCCAAAGAGTGGACAATGCTTGTACAGCCAGCAGCAAGAGATGTGCGGCATTCTTCAGCTTTCTGACGAAGTATTGGCTCACAACATTTTGTCACGATTGACACCAAGGGATGTTGCATCCATCGGGTCTGTATGCAGAAGAATACGCCAATTAACAAAGAATGAGCATGTGAGGAAGATGGTATGTCAGAATGCGTGGGGCAAAGAAGTGACAGGAACATTGGAACTGATGACCAAGAAGTTAGGATGGGGTCGTCTGACTCGGGAACTCACCACCCTCGAAGCTGTTTGTTGGAGAAAACTCACAGTGGGAGGAGCAGTGGAGCCTTCACGCTGCAATTTCAGTGCTTGTGCTGCGGGAAACCGACTAGTGTTGTTCGGAGGCGAAGGGGTGGACATGCAACCGATGGATGACACTTTTGTTCTAAATCTCGACGCTAAAAATCCAGAATGGCGCAGGGTGAGTGTGAAATCATCCCCACCAGGAAGATGGGGCCACACGCTTTCATGTTTAAACGGTTCTTGGTTGGTGGTTTTTGGCGGCTGCGGAAGGCAAGGACTGCTCAATGATGTGTTCGTGCTTGATTTGGATGCTCAGCAGCCAACATGGAGGGAAGTATGCGGTGGAACGCCACCTCTTCCGAGATCATGGCATAGCTCTTGCACGATTGAAGGGTCGAAACTGGTGGTCTCCGGCGGGTGCACGGACGCCGGTGTGCTTCTCAGTGACACGTATTTACTGGATCTGACAACAGAGAATCCGACATGGAGAGAGATTCCAACATCATGGGCGCCTCCATCACGGTTGGGGCACTCACTGTCGGTGTACGGAAGGACAAAGCTTCTGATGTTTGGTGGACTTGCGAAGAGTGGACACTTGCGGCTACGATCAGGTGAGGCTTATACGATTGACTTGGAAGATGAACAGCCACAGTGGAGGCAGCTAGAGTATAGTGCATTCACGGGATTGGCAAGTCAAAGTGGTGTTGTTCCTCCTCCGAGATTGGATCATGTTGCTGTGAGCATGCCTTGTGGGAGGATCATTATATTTGGAGGTTCCATTGCGGGGCTTCACTCACCATCTCAGCTATTTCTCTTGGACCCTTCTGAAGAGAAACCATCATGGAGGATCCTGAATGTTCCAGGACAACCACCGAAGTTTGCTTGGGGTCATAGCACTTGTGTGGTGGGAGGGACAAGGGTGCTGGTGTTGGGTGGACACACTGGGGAGGAGTGGATACTCAATGAGTTGCATGAGTTGTGCCTCGCTAGTCGTCAGGATTCTGACCTGTGAAGGGTATAAAACCAGACCCTCTTTCTCTCAGAACAAGATTTTTGTTGCAAAATAGGTTTTGTTTTGGGTGGGTTTTGTTTAGTAGTTTGGTTTTGTATATGAAAAACTATATATATCATATGATTGTTGTATGACATGACGTGTGTATTACTACCACTGTTTTTTGAATGATGTATGATGTATGACTATCACACTAGGACACAAACTTCTGTACATCATACACTTCTTGCCTCTTGTATCATCCCTCCTTTTTCTTTTACAGTTACTTTTGTTAATAATTAATTCTTTTATTATTATTTCTTATTATCATCAACTTTGGTACAACCAATGTATAATAAAGATAAGAAGAATAAAGATAAGAAGGAGAAAAAAAGAGAGAAACCGTGGGTAGATATCAAAAAAGAAATTGAAGGAAATATGAGTATGAGGATTGAACGTTAATAAATCCTCAATTATTAAAGGAGGTTTAGTTGGGTTGTACTAGTTATTATGAGCCTTCTTAGATCATTTTACGGATAAAAAGGGTGAATAAATGCTTAGATTTCATGCAGTAGAAAGTTGTAAAGTCTTGAAATTTAACCATTTTACTAAATTATAACTGCGATTAATCCATTTGTTAATGTAGGCCGTTATATACAGAAGTAGACCAATGATATAATTGGTTTCATTTGCTATCTAATTTTAGGAAATTAAATTACTTTTTTCATGTGTTTAGGATTACTTGCACTTAAAAAAAGAAGAAGCAAAACTGCCTGGCCAACGTGCAGTTTCAAATACAAGTGTATAAATTTTCAAATTATGATTTTAGAGTTTAGAGTGTAATATACCTTTGTGTTTGTTTGTCGAAGGAGTCGCTAAAGTTAAAAGATTAATGATGAATCGATATTTTAATTTAAATTATGTATTTGTGTTGAATAATTTAGAATATGTTATTAATATTTATCATTAAAATATCTATTCTATAAAAATTGTAATACTTTAATGATAAAAATAATTTATATTTTTTATGTTAATAAGATTTAATGTATATGATTTTAGTTTATATTTATATATTTAATGTATATGATTTTAGTTTATATTCATATATTTATATATTAATAATTATATATTTATTATGTTTTAAAATAATTATTTATCACATATTATATCATAATATTTTAAAAGTAAATTTATCAACATATCATAGTCGTGTTATATTCGACACACATATTTGCATCATAGGTAAAGAAAGTTGGAAAAACAAAATTATAAAAATGCAGAAAATGATACAAGACTTTATATTAGACTTTCTCTCCTTAAATATGTGAAAAAAAATTACCGTATAAATATTTTATTTATATTTACATATATAATATAAAAAAATCATATATAACATGTGTTTCTATTATAATATATTAAGTAATTAATAAAATGATTTAAAAAATATATTTTATAAATTAATTTACTTTAATATATATATACTTTTTTTAAAAAAAATTTGGAAATATTTTTTAATTTAAAATTTATTTTCATTTTGATTTATAATTTAAAAATCATTATTGAAATAAATTACTTCTTAAATATATACAAAAATTATTTTACTATATAATCATATCTTGTAACAACTTTCTACTCAATTTTCACTTTCTTCGCTTTAATTCAAATAACTTCACTCAAAATATATAATTTCACTTTTTTTACTCTCTTTTTTTACTTCCTCAAAAATCCAGTAATCCAAAGGCATTGCATCCATTTCTTCACACACACAAATTATTCAACCCGACCCAAACACAATGCTAAGGAATGAGATAGACGGAGTCAAATTTTCAAATGGAGAGAACCCGACTCGTACCAATATCTTTTACACGTCATTGGAATTTTTTCTAAAATTTACACAAGTTTTTCAGTTAAACTATAATTGAACACGAGGTTTATAATCAAGTCGGAAATAAATCATTGAACAGCACCAATGAAGATATGAACGTTACACAGCTGTAAATAGAAATTTTATCAGAAGTATCTTCAAATAAGATCTCTTTTAATAACTTTCTCCGACAATTTTTAAAATCTCCTCTTTTTTCTATGGGACGAAAACTCATGAACAGATTATTGTAAATATTAGGTAATACAATTTACATATGATCATAACTAAGAGGGATGAAATTAAATTTTCTAATGCTATGTTCTCTATTTTAAACCAATTTGATGGTTAATAGAAGAATTTGTTAAAAACATTTTTCATATGGATTATTGCTATGTTATGCAAATGGTCACCTCGGTTTTAGTTGAGAGTTTACTAATCTTTGACGCCTCTAAAGTAATCATCGGCATATATATAACAAAGAATGAAAATTAAGAGACTAATAAAATGGAGAAGTCGTCCTTCGAACATAAAAATCAAACATCTTAAGAACTGGTAAGTTACATAAAATCACAACATAGAACTCGGATCGGATGCTTTTTACACTGTGGTATGTGGGTCAAAAGAATTATACGCAAGTACGAATTTCACTTCTTGTCATGACCGTGGACTTTTTTCTGTTCGTGCTTGATTAAAAAAATAGTAAAAAAGCTACAAAATCTATAACAAATCTCACATCTGTTGCAAACTCTGGGATCTCATTATTTCCAAGCCACCGAGTCAATGTCATCCCTAGCTTGCTTGTATAATTCAAGCCTTTTGGCTATTTGATTTCTCCTTTCCATAAGGGCTGGATCTTCATCCAACATCGCACCTAATTTTTCCTTCTGCATAACAGCTCCAGTAATCAGTTATAATGTTGCTTTCGTCATATTGAAATATACATGTTGCTTTCATCAAATTTATACATGTTGCAACAAAGTATTGTGCCTATCTCGCTTAAACAATCCTTTTGACAAATCACAAGGGAAGTATTCTATTACCCCTTTTTCCTAAACCTTTGCTAACTTGTTCTATAAGCTAGTATATGCAACAATTGACATCCTCTACAACACTTGCATATAGCCGTAGTACATGATTTAATGATACCTAAATTGCAATTTGAATCATTTTCATTCTTGATCTACTTTGATCCATTATTTCCACTATTTTATTCCTTCAACTTTGACTAATTCTAAATTTGCATACCTTCAATGTATTTATGTACGTTTAGTTGAACTATAAACATAACCTTCATTTAACAAACCTCAAGTATAATTTAGTTAATTAAAACATGAAAATAAAATATAAAATAAACCATACAAAATTGAAGATTGGACCTAAATTTCTGATTTTCTAAACTCTGAAGCCAAGAATTTTAGATAATTTTTTTTAAAAAGACCAACATTATAATTTAACCTAATTAAAATACAAAGCCACACATAGAGCCTAACTAACACACTGTCCAATCTTGATCATCCCCAAATTCAAAGCAAATATCTTCTCACGTCATACTTTTATAATTTCAAAAAAACTTAATCCAACAGTATATTTAGATTCATCGTACACAGCTTTGGTTACATGTACTTCATGATATTGACAAAAAAAAATCATTTCGTAAGCTTATACTTGAACCAGGTTCACGAAGTTATCAATGGGAAAAAAGCGGCATGGCATTGTAATTATATAAGTAAATTCAAGTAAACCATACGTAATTATAACATAGTTAAGGAACGAGAGAAAATTGTATCTAAGATGGGAAAAATTTAACCCGAAGATAAAAAATCGTACCTCCTTCTTCCCAACTTGAACGTAAAAGTAGTTCAACAAAGATCGCTTAGCCTCTCTAACTTGACAATGAACCACAGCCTTGGGTATGGTATTCTTAAGTGTATCGCAAACCATATTAATATAGGAACTTACGTTTGTTCCTGTATCAGGCAGCAAAATATATATAATACACAGAATAATGACTGTATAAACCATTAGATATGTAAAAGCAATCTCGAATCAAAATCCAAATTACGTGGAATCATGCCATTTAAATTTAAACCCTCCTTTCAAAGATTTGAGTGAATTTCAAAGCATCTCGCTCTTTACTTTATTGGAACATAAAACTCACACAAGATATGAGAGAAAAGGGTTACACATCTTCCCCAAAATCCTAACTTTCTCGGACACAATTTTTAATATTTTAGAGTGAATGCAGTTTTGAAAAAAATAATCTTTATTTTAGAAAAAAAAAGGATTTTTTAATTGAAAACGACACATGCTGACCACATATTAGAAAAAGAAGTTCCCACATTGCTTACCAACATTACATAACTTCTACTTTTGATGAAAGATGAGTCTTGAACACTTCAGTAAAAAGATATGGTTTATATAAGCTTATCCATCTAACCAGTATTGTAGTCCTAGAATAATAATATACTAAGAATTACAATATTATTCTTAAATGTTACTAAAAAGGCTTGAGGAATATGTTACCAATTTTGCGAAGGTGATTGTCAGTATAACTGTCCATATTTGGGGGACCATTCCGGTTTGGATTTGGTGGTCCATTTGGATTCTTTTCTGGTTCAAAATGAATCTTCCTGAAAAACTCCACTGTTAGATAGCTAGACTCCATATCAACCAACCGTGTAACTGTCTTCCTGCTTTCTTCTCGGAATTTTTCCAGAGCTTCATTTGCAGCAGTTGCTATATCATTTGAAAGTGTTGGAAATCTTTTTAGTTCCTACATGTCATAAATACACCAACTGTAAAATTTAATTTGATTATATCTTCCCCATACCAATTCACCCCTTCAGATACCAAAGTTAATGATAGAAAAACTATTCACAGGTCCTGGAACGGCACCTTACATCAGTTTTTTAGCAATGACTCATACCCTTCATTATTAGCCTTCAAAGATTCATTAATTCAAGAAGGAATCCTAATAACCAACTCAGACACATGAAATAGGTGTGAACGAAGAACAAGCGCATTCAACTTGCATTTTGTTGATTTTAAAATTTTAAAATAATGACATGTCTAAAAAGAGTTTCATCAACTTGTGCACTGCTTTACCTCAGTTTCTGCAATTGATTTCCGTACAAGTTCCTTTAAAACAAAGTGAACCTGCATAATAGAAGAAAGCATGCTGTTCAGAAATGGAAAGAACAAAATCACACAGAGCAATTTAATATAAAAAAATGTAAATGAGTAAAACAGCTCCTCTTGTGGAGTAACCATTTTTATCTCATTTCAGTTACAAAAATTAAAGGAAAAACACGTGTTAAACAACCCTCATACAGTATACAACAATAATATAAGAAACACAATTATAAATGTGACTTCTGGTATAAATACGTCAGAATTTCATCATGGGAAATTATTTATTGAGAAAGGGATTCAGAAATCAAAACAGAATCAATCGTCATGAAATTTAAGTTTAACAACATTCCAGGTTTGTGTTGACGTGGAAGAAAAGAGGAAAACTAAGACGTTCAGAATCGCATGCTTGTATATATATATATATATATATATATATATATATATATATATATATATATATATATATATATATATATATTTTCACGTGATCTCAGGATTTTCATTTATTTGATTTTGTCTTCACAATTACCTCCTGCTGTGATCAACACTGAGATGAATCCCTTCAGAGGTGGTTTTGAAAAAAAAGAAAACACGATAGAAAGCAATATAGTAGTTGAGGAGGAGACCTAATGTCTAAACAATGAAGTATTTCATGTTATATCTGGTAATTTCATCATACCATGGAACGGATGACAAACTAAAACAAGATATAATAAAGTAAAAAAGTTTACAGCATCCACGGAGGCTTCAGCTGGGCCTTTGAAATAGCCTATAGATCCTTCAATGAGTCTTCTGTAACCCTGCTCTGGAGCAATTAGATGGGGTTGATACCCATCAGCTTCAGTGACAACCCTCTGGACATTTTTCAGGGAAAGATGGCGATCAAAAGGAAGCTTTTTTAAAGCAGCTGGTAATTGGTGATCAAAAACTCCGTATATCCGGTCCCCTCCAGGACGGCTGAAAAAAAAGTTAGTGGGCTAATCAAATAGTTGACAAGGCAAAAAACGAAAAAGAGACTACTAAAATTCATTTGTTATAGAAAGAAACAAAAGTAAACAAGGAGCTAATTCTAAAGCTGAATAGGAGTAGTTACCCTCCTTCCAGGTGCTCTTTAAATACTTTGTCAAATGCACGACACATCTCTAAAATAGTGTATAGTTGGGCCTACGCAAACAAGTAACACAACTTAAAACACTCAGAAATAAACCATTTTCAAATTAAATTATTCAGCATAGGTCTCAGTTCTGACCCCTGAATCCACAGCAATTGGTCTGCCTATACGGTCCAACTCGGCATTTAGCTCGTCAATAGTCTTATTTATTAAGGCAATGATACTTGGAATTTTCTGTCTGATAACTTGCTCCAAATGCTGCAATCACAAAAAGCAGTGAAAGAAAACGATCACTCACCATTGGAATAATCAGAAATTAATTGAATAAAAGTAAGTTCAGTAAATTATCAAAATGTTACTGAAAATATGTAGAACATAAAACCTGAGATAAAAGCTTAGCAAGATATTCTGATCCCATTTTATGTGCCAAATGTCCATATTCAGGACTTGTCTCAAAATATTCACGCTCCTTCCTACGAGCAGCAATCATGTCAACATTCCGATTAATATCAGCTTGTGAACGGTTCACAATTCCAACCCATGGATGCTGCAGCCTGTATTGCCTTCCCTCGAGTACCTTCACGTTTTACATTTAAAATCTTCTGTCATTTTGCAACTAACAAGCTAACACAGAAACTCTAATCTCAGGTAAATGCAAGGAAATCAATTTAAGTTACTGAAGAACAAAACAGAAGATAGTTGCAGTGGTTAAGAAATCATACATCAACTGCATTAGTTCCTTTATCCATAAGATCAAGTTTAGTAACAACACCAAACGTTCTTTCACCTGAAAAAGTACAAGGAAGAATTTTTTTTTTTCGTAAATGCATGCTGCCCAAGAAAGAATGAGAAAAAACAAAAATGAATGAATCCAAATCTACCCTTGGAATTGCTTCCAATATAAACAGCCATACCTGAAGGGTCAACTTCTCGTGCGATTTTTATGGCATCTGATGTGGCAATATCTTGGTTTGCAGGAGAGATAGCTAAGATAATGCAATTTGGCTTCACAGTTGAAGAGTTCAATTAGATTGTTTACATGAAACATCAAAGATAATTTATAAGAGCAAGAGTAGACAATGAATTTGACAGAAGTACACACCAAAGGCAGTTCAATTTCCTTTAAAATGGAACATAAATTACAGAATTCAAAGTGAACTTGGACTGATTACAGGTGATGCCAATTAAGCCAATCAGAAGAATATTCTTGCAACAACAGATCAAAAAAAATTACTGGAAGGAAAACATTATTGTGAGTGAATCCTACATTAACCAAAAACACAAGATGCAAGAAGGAAAAAAACCACAAGTTTCTAGCAAAAGACTACCCAGATAAATTTATTGATTACCAGAATGTAGTGTTATTTGAAGGGGTTCCAAGTGTGATGAATCATATTTCTTCTTTAAATAAGGGTGACTCAGATAAGTTTTTCATATCAAGCTTGTCTAACAAAAATTAAAATCATATCGCACTAATTCATTTTTCTCTTCATATAGTATAATTTACCTTTTCAACATAAGAGCGGACCATGTTTTCGATATCTTGAACAATACTCTCCTGCTGTCCCTCTGCAAAAAAGAAGGAAAAACTTGGTTATACGTTTAAGGTTCTAATGAGTCCTCTCAGAATACAACTCAAATTGCATATATATACTGAGAAATATATTGAGGTTTACCTACTGCAACCTTTGTCAGCCCAGGAAGATCTATGAGGGTCAAGTTTACGACTGCAAAAAAGCCACATAACTATGTCAAACAGAAAGAGGGCATTAACTATGTCTTTTATATTCATGTTGTTCAACAAGGATGGTAAGTACTAAATGAGAAAGCCAAGTGATCTTCAATCAAACAAATAAATAAATAAATATGATTTCCAAAATTATATTTGTAGAAAAATGAAGTATGAAGGAATATTCACTTTGAAGCTATTTCCATTAACAATGATTCTCAAACTTCCTATAGTAGATGTAAATATTCCGTGAGATTAATATTATGATGATTTCAAGAAATAAAAACTTTTGCACCAAACCTAATGCTGAATTTGAAAATTCAGATTGACAACCTAAGCATAGGTAAAGCTTCAATTAAAGCCGGAGTGCATGGTTAAAAAATACTCTGGCTATAAAACAATCATGAAAATTACGCGCTGGATAATTAATTTGTAGAATCACCAGCACAGGACAAGACTATTAAAGTTCAGAATTCAATCAATACTAACGTAAAATTCACTTTTAAATAAAGCAGAAGACTAAATTCTCCTAGTTTTGGAAGAGAAGATTCATTCAAAGATGTCAAAAAATGTAGCCATTCTTTAAATCATAAGCCATAAATAGTCACAACAATGAAATAAGAAATAAGATGGAAATGGTAATAAAGAGATACAGCACAACATTATAAGTTTTCAATCAACTGCTTTCAAGAGCCATGTCATGTCATGCTATCAATGGAAAATAGAGGTACAAACCATTTGGAGAATAAATGCTGAGTTGAATTGGAATGTTAGAAATTTGCTTTGTCTTCCCAGTTATACGATCTGTTTCATCTGCTATTTCCTTCCTCACAGCAGCTGCATGGGAAGTAAAGGATCATTGTAGAACCAACTAATGGAGACATTGTGATAGTACAAACTCTAACTGCAGCTGTTATTTATTTGTAATCCACACACTGAACATCGGACACATAGACAAACATAATAAAATCCCCAAGCTGAAACAGGCTACGTACACATACCACATATCACCCACAAGCTCACAGCCTCTATGTTTATTTCAAAGCTATACTACCATCGAAATTATTTTATTAACAAAAACAAAAAAAAAAACTGAAAAAAAGGAAATTTAGATAGAAACTTCATTTACCAAAGTCAGTGAATCTCTTTCTCGGTAAGTGAAGAAACTCCGCATACTCCTGCGTCCCATTGTCTGTCTTGTGAAGTTGCAGCACTAACGGTCTCCGTGTAACAATACCTTAAAGAAAACAACAAAAAATGTCAAAAAACCATTCAGAGGCAAGAAAATAAGTTATAAGCGTCCTCCACGGCCATCAACAGAGTAATACGCGACATCTTGTAGTAAAAATAGAAAATAGTAACAACAACAAAAATAATAAATAATCATATATACTAATACATAAAGGATACCGAGATTTTCGTTACTGGCTTTGGTGTGCACACTTTTTATATTATTTTACCCTTATTCTCGCACCATTTTGACAATAACATTTTTTGTGAAAACTGTTCTGATGATTGTTATTTCTATTTTAGTAACTATCTTTTAGTGTGTTTTCACTACTACTGCTATTAATAATAGATAATAAATAAATAAATAAATAAATAAAAAGACCACTGGGAGAAGCTATTTTCAGTAAACCAACATCTCAAAAAAAATCTTCATATTTTCTTACCAAAAAACAGTGACCACCTTTGCATAATAGTTTTTGATTTCACAGTTAGTTTAGTAACCAGTACTCTGCAAGCATCATTTCTTGTAATATATATAAATATATATTAGCAATACTGCTTTATGAACAACATTGCTAGAGAGATCTCGTAAACTAGCGAACCAGAGCAGAAGATGGTAAGAAAGAGAGTAAGAATCACCAGATCCACGAGGCAGAAAATCTCTTCCGACCACGCTTTCAAGCACCGACGATTTTCCTGAACTCTGATATTCCACAAAAGAAATTTGAAAAACAAAAAGAAATAAAGAGTTAGAAAGCATTGTAGTTTGAACGGAGAAAGTGTTCAGTACCTGGCCACCGACGACGGCGACGGATGGAAGAGCTTCCCAAAGCGATAAACCCTCGCCGCCGTAATCGCCTAACACGGTGCAGGCTCGTTGGATCTTATTGATGAGACCGATCAAGCTCGTCATCGTCGCCATTTTGAAATCGGAAAATAGATCGGATCGGATCGGAAGAGAGATAGAAGAAACGAACGGAAGGAGATCTAACGAGAGAGGGGTTTATGGTTTTAGATCGACGAAACGCGCTTCTGTGGATGCAGAATGTGCATCCGAAGAGACGGGAAATTCGAACGGGGAAACCAACATAAACAGAAAAAAAGAATGGGCACCAACCAAACGGTTCTTTATTTCATGCGCTATGATGGGGCAAATGGTCACTTTACACGTTCCAATGTGGGTTAAGTAAAGGAGAGGAAGTTCGTTCTAAAGTCATTTTTTGAATGTTATCGTGACATGACATTCACGCCCTCCGAATAATAAATAATTTATATCAAAATTCTAACTGTGTTTTCTTGCCAAAAGAAATTTTAAAAGAAACAGCGTTTTCTTGTTTTTTTTAGAAGGAACCGCCTTTTCTTAAATAACTAAATTACCTAAAATATTTACTTCACATCAGTTTTATTGTTTAAAGGTATATTTATGATGCTAGGTCATTTAAGAAATAACTAATAATATTCTAGTCATGTTATATTTGAATATCTTTAGAATTTGTAAATGAACGTTCACTTACTTTTTTAATTCAGAGTATAATAATAAATTACAGTTAAATATATTATATTAAAATACACCTAAAAATGTACTTCAACTTAAAAAAATCTACGACAGTGGAAGTTAACAAATATTTTTAAGATTTGCAAACTTATATATATATATGAAACGGTTTTTTATTATTTGTTATATCAGTTTAATAATTTCCTGGTCTGTAGGGATATTTTCTATTTTGTAGGCACAACGTGTGCAGTCTATTATGCATTATTTGTTTTTGTTTTTGGCTATATAATAGCCTGAGTTTAATGAAATGGGCATCGAGTTCCTGCACCAATATATTCTATATTCTATTTGCTTACAAACTGGTATCAGAGCTCTACGGGGCCTGATACACAAGCTGCAGCTTTTGTGAGACGTGTGAGAACGATAAGATCTAACCATGC
>Ga0209589_1004291_pt1 | contig 24721 bp, 15 predicted proteins | sample CowpeawhiteBW_FD_187525 | JGI IMG/M metagenome (GOLD analysis project Ga0209589, IMG submission 187525) | Root nodule microbial communities of legume samples collected from California USA - Cow pea white BW (SPAdes) (version 2) | ecosystem: Host-associated > Plants > Roots > Nodule | place: USA...
TATATATTGGATAATCACTCTTTATTTAAATACTTGCTAAAAATATATATTTTACTAACTTGGTTAAAATCCTTGCAGGTAGACTTCCTATCTTGTATTGATTTGGAGTTTGAACACATCCAGGTCGGTCCTTCTTAAAAATAATTACTTTTCCATAATTTATAAAATAAATTATATGTCAAAAAATTAATTATGTTCTCTATTTTCTTTTTGTATTTGGAAAATCAAGCTAGAATGTTGAGAAACTGAATTACTGATCTAATTTTTGCACTAATGTTGACAAAAGAGGTCAGAATTTAGCTTTACTAAACACCGAATTCTGAACAACTCCATTAAAACATGCCACTACTTTAGTACAATTTTGAAAACATTTTGTATTTTTAGATTTTCAAAGTCTTATTTTGGAAAAAATTATCAAAATCACATTCTAAAAGAGCTACCTTTTATTTATATATGATAAAGTTTTGTAACAAGTTTTGTCCACATCCAAATTCTGGGGCGGTGGAATGATATGCAAAGGAAATCGCAATAACCCAATCATTTCACACTTGAGATTTTGGTACTCACATAAGTAATATTTAACAATTTGAAACGTGAGTATGTAAGTTTATGGTGGAGAGGGGTGACCCATGCATCTTTTTTCATCGGTGATCTTGGAAAGAGGTTTGAAACTACGACTCACACATTGACTAGTACTTCAAAGGTTTCAGAAAGCACGTGATGGCACAAATATCTCATAGGCGTGTTCTAATGATATGTACAAATACATTGAATATTCTTTTTTTTTTCATTCACATGCATAGGACCCGCAAGCATTTAGGGATTGAAATTAATGTGGAAAGCAATGCTATAAGGAGAAGGTAAGCAATTGTGGCAGCTTTAAATGGGAAAAACGAATAATTGCTTGTCATAAAGGAGTGGGCTATTTGTGATGGATTCCTTGTACTGGAGTTGTCCCATTGTATCTTTTATATCGTTTTATTTTCTTCCTTCTCTCCGGTTTTTTGTTTTTTTAATGAGTTTTAGTAGAGATTATATAAATATGATTTAAGTTTAATTTAAATAACAAATTGATATAATTTTTAATTCAAAATTTTAAAATAATAAATTTATAGGTCTTTTTTCTTATACTATATTTATTTTTAGGATTAAATATATTTTTGTAAAAATTAAAATTATTTCATCTTCCAAATTTTGGATTAATTTAGTTTTTCATCTTTAAAAAATGCACGTAGATTTAATTCTTTTAACCAAGTTTTGTTAAGTTTATTTGATATTTCAAATATATTTATCAACTAACATTGAAGCATAAATGTATTAAATAGTGTAAATAACTTAAATAATATCATGAAATGTGCCTGAAACATCAAATAAACTTAACAAAATTATGTTAAGAGGACTAAATCCACATATTTCTAAGTGTAGGGACTAAATTGAGTCAAAATTTTGAAAAGGGACTAATTCAAATTTTTACTCAAAATTAAACGACCTAAAACATATTTAATCATTAATTTTATTACTTTCATAGAATATAAAACTTAAACTCATATTTGAATTATTCTCAATAATCTCCTTTTATCTTTTATATTGTCATTATTTTTCAGTCTTAAAATATTTTATTTTTTTTATTTGAATTTGAATTTGCCTTCTATGATTAATCGATTAGCATATACGTAAAATAATATTTTAATGTTTTGTATATGTTTACATAAAAGTCATTATTTATTAGCATGTTTAAAAATAGACTTATTAGATCTTAACGGTCATATTATAATCATATTATGATGAATGTCAACACATCAATGTCGTAACATCAATAATTTAAATCAATGATTTCAATTGAATTACAATTGATCCAATTAAACAAATTTTAATTAAAATGGTAAATGTTCCTGCAGAGAACAAACAAGATAAGTTAGGCACAAGCGTCACCTAACCATGTAGTTCGCTATCTCATCAGTTGACCTCTTCTTGGTTGGTATATGTCGGTTTGGACCTAGGAGGGGTTACCTACAGAAGGGACTCCGAAGCTCAAGTGAGTCAAAACTCTCAAAAGGTCAAATCAGTGATTAATGAATGCGTACCTTTAATTACTGGGGTCCACGTGTATTTATAGAGCATTAATTATGTCTGGTTATGCCATGGGTCGGGCCTTGACTTGGACTTTAGTTTGGGCTGTAAGTGGGCTTGGGCCCTAGCCCAGGCCCTTAGGACCTATTGAACACGGGCGGCTTCAATTTTACTAAGTATATTGGAGTAGTCGGCCTAGGCCGACTACTTTCCTTGACGGTTTATGTTATCGGTTTAATCTGGTAAGGCTTAGACCAACTCGGCCTAGGGTGACTACTTAACCACCTTGGCATATATGTATCGTTTACTTATTTGGTCGAGTTTGGCTAGGTTTGGTACACCAGTCTCCCAGCCTTGGTCGATATGAGTTGTCGGTCAAGGGTGATTATGTGTTGGTGTGCTCACGGGATCGGCTAGGTGTGGTACACTAGTCCCCCAGCCTTTAAGTGTGATGAACAGTGTTAAGGCTAAAAGTGATAAAAGGTTGATGGTAGGTGAAGAGATGTCATGGGTCAAATCAGGGGGTTTTGGCGCCGTCGTTTTTAAGAGTCATGTCTCTTGTAATGATGGTGTCGATTGGTATGAGTTGTTGTTTTGGCGGGAAGGGGTTTTCGCCATTTGGGATTCTGGCTTATAAATATGGATTTCAAAACAAGGGAGGGTTTACTTGGTTCATTTGTGAGAATTTTGTATTCAAAGGTCTTGTGTGCGTTTTCCTGTCCGACTAGTTCCCAATTTTAGCCGACATCTTTCCGAAAATACGAGAAAATGTATGTCTAGTAGCGATAGCGTGTCGTTGTCCACATCTAGTAGTGAGAGTACGGGGTCGGAGAGGAGTAGAGGTAGGCAAGTTGATGAAGAGGGTACCAGTTCTGGAGGTATGGTAAGTGGGATCCCCATGGAAACGGTAAGGGAGTTCCGAGAAGATCCCCCCAAAAGAGTTGGCCGAGAGTGACTGGCCGGCCAAAGGCGGTTACGGGTGGGTGGCTACCGATGTCCGCAATCAATCATCTTTATTCTGGTGGTCTCGCTTATTGAACTCTTGGCTGAACTGTACGCCTGTCATCACAAAGGGTGTAAGCGGGGATATCGTTTCCCTGGAGAGGGTTAGCGTTATTGACCATGTGTGCCATGGGCAGGAGGGAGCCACGGAGAAGTTCTTCTACATGTACATGTGTCACTTTTCTCAGCTACATGTGCGGCTACCGTTAGATGATTTCACTATGGGTGTGTTGCGCGCACTGAACGTGGCACCTACATAGTTGCACCCGAATAGTTGGGCTTACTTGCAAGCCTTCCGCATCTTGTGTCAATCTCTATACTTGGAGCCTTCTCCTTACGCTTTCCTGTACTTCTATGACACTAGACCCCGCCAGCCGACTACTTGGCTGTCTCTGATAAGTCGTCCTAGTATCAACAGACTGGACGCGTTTTCCCAGTCTTCCAAGCACTTTAAGGATGGGTACTTCAAAGTTGTGGTGAAGGAAGAAGGCAAGCCCTATTTCTTGAACACAGATGGGAGTACAAAATTCCCATTTAGCTGGACGGGTAGCCCTTCTCGGTACAAGGATATGGGGACCAGAGAGTTGTCGGAGGGGGATAAGGAGGTGGTGGAGATCTTAATGAAGTTTGTTGATAAGTTGCCCACTAAGGGCTTAGTTAGAGTTTATAATTCGGTGCATCCGATTATAGATATTGAAGGTATCTGTTTGTTACTTAAACTATGTTAATGATTCTATGTTGTTTTAACCAGGGTTTAATATGTTATTATAGGGCACATGGCGCAATTAGGGAAGAAAAATTTGGCGCTCTTCTAGTCGTTGAGGAAGGAGATGACCGCTAAGGCTAAAGCAGCTGGGAAGACTGACATTCCCAACTTGCAAGAGTCCATGGTGGAAGTACATGTACATGGTGGAACGAAGAGGAAAGTCGAGTTGCCGCCTCGCGCCGGCAAGGGGAAGGACATGAAGAAAGTGAGGGCGGTCTTGCTCGAGGCGGGGTCGGCCAGTGGGGCAGGGTCGGCTAGTGGGGAAAGGGACAGGAGCCTGGCTTAATTGAGTTGCCGAAAATATCTGTGAGGAAGGATATCGCGATCAACCTCCCAGAGACCATTATAAACTCTATTGATGGTATGGAGGCGGATCATATCGTAAGGACAATGGTGGAATTTGGGAGCAAAGCCTTGATATTAAGTCGCCCTGTAGGGTCTTTATATCGGTGGGAGGTGAAGGAAGGAGGGCGGGAGAAGGTGGAAGAGCTGCAGGGAAAAGTCGACAAGCTTGAGGAAGAGAAGGCTGCGTGGAAGAAAGAGAGGGAGGGTTGGGAAGAAGAGAGGAAGAGGTTGGCAACGTGGAAGGTTCTTTGTTTGGTTTCAGAGGGAAAATTGAACAAGAGAATAGGGGAGTTGGAGGAAGATTATGATGAATTGAAAGACAAGTATGACAGTGTTGTAGGTGAGCTTGACGACCTGAAGAATTGTATTATACAAGAGCACATAAACGGCTTTGAGAAGGGACTACGTCAAGCGGCCTTTTTCCATCAGGAGGTTGACATCACGGACTCAAAGTTTGATGTGAACAAGGACGTTATTGACGGAAAGCTTGTCAAGGAAGATGAAGGCAGTGCGGATGAGGAGGCGGAGGAGAAGGCGGTTGAAAATGAGAAGGGACCGGGCGATGTCGAGGAGGTGGCCCCTGATGCAGTAGAATAGGATCTCGGTTTTAATTGATTTGAAAATATTATTTGAGCCTATGTATGTAATATTTGGTACATTACGTTACATTGGTACATTCTTGCACTTATGTTGAATGTGATTAATGTTTTGTATGCTATTGTGTATGATGGATTGTGATGATTTGTGGTGTATGTATGGCGCGTTCGATTGTATGTTAAGGGTGTTCGACCCAGGCCGCTTATTTGTGGTAAGGGTGGGGAACTTGAGCGAATTAAACACAAGTTAAGGGTGTTCGACCCAGGCCGCTTACTTGTGGTAAGGGTGGGGAACTTAAGCGAATTAAACACAAGTTAAGGGTGTTCGACCCAGGCCGCTTACTTGTGGTAAGGGTGGGGAACTTAAGCGAATTAAACACAAGTTAAGGGTGTTCGACCTAGGCCGCTTACTTGTGATAAGGGTGGGGAACTTAAGCGAATATGAGAATAAAAACATAAGAGAGTTGTACAGTTGAGAACCCTTCGTTTTATTTATTGAATATGGGGTGCCTCGTTAAAACCTCCCTGGCCAAAACCCTCCTTAGGAAAAAAAGAGCAGGTGAGGAAAAAGAGTACACCCAGGGTTACAAGTATCCACTTAATGCATCATACATTTCACTGAAATAGAATTTGAGGTGGGACACGTTCCAAGTATTAAGTATCTCTTCCCCGGATAAATGTTCAAGGCGATAAGCTCCTCCTCCTACGTCTTCATGTATACGGTATAGGCCGTCCTAGTTGGCGGAGAATTTGCCATCCTTCTTTCTTGCACTGCTGGCCATTCTCCATACTAAGTCCCTGATTGCGAACGATCGTAGACATAGGTTTGCGTTATACTTTCTGACAGCTCTTCGTTTGGCAGCTAAATTGCGTATCTGGGTTTTTTCTCTAAGTTTGGGTAGGAGGTCGAGATGAGTGGCCATGTTTTGATGGTTATGGGTTAGGTTGTACAGTTCTCGGTGCAGAGATGGTTCGCCAATTTCAACTGGTATCATGGCGTTTGCACCGTAAACTAGGCTAAAAGGGGATTCGTTTGTTGATGATTGAGGGGTGCACCTGTAAGCCTATAGGACTTCTACTAACTCTTCGGGCCATCGGCCTTTGGCGCTATCTAATCGTTTGCGTAGTTCCACTAGGATAACCTTGTTGGCCGCCTCTGTTTGTCCATTAGTTTGTGGGTGTTCTACAGAACTCGTGATGTGTTTGATGCCCAGGCCAGTGTAGAATTTGGCTAACTCCTTATCTATAAATTGTCGGCCATTGTCGGTGATAATGGTGTGTGAGACGCCATATCTGCATACAATATCCTTCCAAACAAACTGTTGAACTTGTTGGGCCGTCATAGTGGTTAGTGGTTTGGCTTTTATCCATTTGGTGAAGTAGTCAACGGCTACAATCAGAAATTTCACTTGTCCCTTGCCGGGTGAGAAGGGGCCAAGGATATCCATTCCCCATTTTGCGAAGGGCCATGGGGATATTATGTGAGGGAGTTGTTCCTGCTTCTAGTGGATGAGGTTGCCATATTTTTGACATGGTTTGCACTTTCTGACATAATCCTGGCAGTCTGCTTCTATGGTCGGCCAGAAGTACCCGGCTCTAAGGACTCTAGTAGCCATGGTACGTGCGCCGGAATGGTAGCCGCAAATGCCTTCGTGTAGCTCTTTAATAATATACTGTGCTTGCTCTGCCGTGACACATTTAAGGAGGGGTAGACCGTACCCGCGTTTGTAAAGGTCATCGCCTATCATGGTATACCTGGCGACCTTAGCCAGCCAAGTTTTGTCCGCATCCTGTGGGGGGTTGCCGGTTTTTAGGTATTGGATATAGGGGGTGGTCCAGTTAAGACTTTGGGGGGGATTTGTGTTGTCCGTTGAGGCGTGGGTTAGGTTTTGACAAGTATGTGTTATGGAGGGTGTAGATAGTGTTTGCTGCAACAGGGATCGGTGACGACTTTTTAATTTGGTGCTGGCTAATTTGGAGAGGATGTCGGCTCTGATGTTGTCGGTCCTTGGGATGTGTTCGATGCGGACTCGCTCAAAGGCGGATTGTTCGGACTAGATGGTAATATTGTAGAAGGATGGGGTCTTTAATCTGGAATTCGTCATTTTGGATTTGAGGAACCATCTACATGAAGTGTCCACTGGTCCTCTGTGGGTGTGTGCTGGAGGTCGTTGACAAAATCTAAGAGACATTGGGCTTTAATGGGGCCATGGGGTTCGTAGCGAATGTTGAATTCTGGCAGCTCGACGGCCCAGGATGACATCCGTCCGGCTAGATCTGGTTTTTGCAAAAAATTTTGGATTGGGTAGTCGGTTTTGACGGTGATGATGTGGTTTTGGAAGTATGGGCGTAAGCGATGAGCTGCGTGGACGAAAGATAGGGCCAATTTCTCCACCATTTGATATCTGGTTTCAGGATCTTGCAGCGTTCTGCTTACGAAGTAGACAGGATGTTGCGTGCCTTCTATTCTTGGACAAGCGCGGTGCTGACGGTGTGGTCGGTGGCTGTGATGTATACGAGGAGGGGTTGGCAGGTGTTCGGCTTGTGGAGGATAGATGGTGAGGTGAGGGTGATTTTTAGTTTTTGAAAGATTTGTTCACAATTGTCAGTCCACGTGAACCGGGCGGATTTCTTTAGGAGTTGGACTATGGGTTGTGTTTGTTCAACCAGTTTGGGTAGGAAGCGGGAAATGGCTGTAAGGCGGCCTATGAGGTATTGGACCTCTTTGATGGTAGTGGGACTGCGCATCTCGATAATGGCCTTACATTTTTCAAGATTGGCTTCTATACCGCGTTGGGTTAACATAAACCTAAGAAATTTACCTCGGTCGACGCCGAATACACACTTGTCAGGGTTGAGGCGAAGGTTGTATTGGCGAAGCGCGGAGAATACCGCCGCGAGGTCCTCGACATGTTGGTGGTGGCTTGGAGACTTGACAGTCATGTTGTCAACATAGACTTCAACACATTGTCCCATTAGGTGACTGAAAACCTTGTCCATTAGCCGTTGGTAGGTTGCTCCAGCGTTCTTAAGAATAAAGGGCATAACTCTGTAAAAGTAGTTGGCGGCGTCCGTGATGAAGGCGGTCTTGTTCATGTCAGATGCGGCCATGGGGATTTGGTTGTATCCAGAATATGCATCTAAAAAACTGAGCACCTTATTCCCTGTCGCGTCGTCAACAAGTCGGTCGATATTGGGCAAATGGTAGGCATCGCGAGGACAGGCTTTATTCAAATCCGTGTAGTCCACACACATCCGCCATTTACCATTGGTGCTCGTCTCGTGTCCCACGGTGGGCGCCAATTGTTCCTGCAAAGAACAAACAAGATAAGTTAGGCACAAGCGTCACCTTACCATGTAGTCCGCTATCTCCTCAGTTGGCCTCTTCTTGGTTGGTACATGTCGGTTTGGACCCAGGAGGGGTTACCTGCAGAAGGGACTCCGAAGCTTAAGTGATTCAAAACTCTCAAAAAGTCAAATCAGTGATTAATGAATGCATACCTTTAATTACTGGGGTCCACGTGTATTTATAGAGCATTAATTATGTGTGGTTATGTCATGGGCTGGGCCTTGGCTTGGGCTTTAGTTTGGGCTGTAAGTGGGCCTAGGCTTAGGACCTATTGAACACGGGGGGCTTCAATTTTACTAAGTATATTGGAGTAGTCGGCCTAAGCCGACTACTTTTCTCGACGATTTATGTTATCGGTTTAATCTGGTAAGGCTTAAACTAATTCGGCCTAGGGTGACTACTTGACCACCTTGATATATATGTATCGTTTACTTATTTGGTCAAGTTTGACGAAGTGTAGTACAATAAATTTATATTCAACTATTATCGAAAAAAGTTAAGATTAAATAATTTAAATATGATTGAAAATGTAATCATCACCATCAATCACATTGTAACAAATAATGTATTCTCAACACTCAAACAACTGTTGTTTATTTATTGCAGTCTGTTGAAAATATTTAAAAAACAAATAGAGAGAATCAGGAAATGAGATATGATACTATTTTTATTATGATTTTCAATATATTTTTACAAATAAATAAGAGAGTGTTAATAACAACCATTTAATAAAATTATTTAGTAATTCATCTTAACACGCCTCTAGGAATTAAGCCTTTGAATAATTTATTAAAGTATATACGGTAAAGGAAACAAAATCCATTCGTGGTGCAATAATATCCTATTACATAATGAAATATCCTCTGATAGTCACAAGCTTTGGCAGCTTTTTCAGGCAAAGTCAACAAGTAAAAGGGCCGAAGTCAACTTGGAAAGATATTTCTAAAGCTTGGCATCTAATTATTTTAACACGTAATAAAAATAGAGCAAATGTCCTTTGATTATGATAACAAAGATTAATAATCTATAACATTTATTTTAAAAAATAATTAGGATTATATTGAATTAGAGAGACGTAGAGACTAAATTAAATATATATATATATATATATATATATATATATATATATATATATATTAAAGTACAAAAATTATAATTATTTTGCTAAAGTAAGAAAAATGTTTATTACATTTCTTATTTGTTTTAAGAAAGAACGAAGCGGTATTCATTATGCACTCAGTTACTTTTTATGTCTTCTAAGAATATTTCACAGAAATATATATATATATATATATATATATATATATATATATATATATATATATATATATATATAACTCTTCTATTCTAATGAAATAGTAGCTCGAAAAAATTTATTTTATCAAATTTTCTCTCGGTTTAACATTAAATATGTGTCTAAACTATTTAAAATTATTATAAGACTAAAGGTACAATAATATATAAACATGTCGTAAAACAATTTAAATATGAGATAAAAGCGAACAATTTTCTTCTAAAATGAAAACAGATAAAGAGTATTGAAAGACTATAATTTTGCCAATAACTCTTTGCATGTTGTCAACAAGTTAATTTTTCTTCATTTTTTTTTTAAAGAACTTTATTCTTAAAAGATGGTGTAACCAAAAGTAAGAGTGCATGATACCCCCTTTTTTTTTTCCACGGAAGTATGTATATCGATGATGATGCATGTTGCTTACATGTTTTAGTTCCTATGTTGGTTATTCATGACATCCAATTTATGATGTTGTATAGTGTCTTACCTATATAAAGCCAAAATTGAACCATAAGGAAGTTAAAGTTGACCCAAAAAACTAAGGTTCCAAGGCTTCTCATAAGTCACACAAACCCATGATGGGTACCACTTAGAACCAACTTCTAAGCAAAACTTAAGAACCAAATCATTATATTAAAGTGTGAGTGTGAATTCAACCACCGTCATTTCTTTTTAACACCTTCTTTCACTGTTCCACCGCTAAACGCAATCTTTTCATCTTACAATCAAATCTAAACACACATCAACAAAGTAACACTAATAATTAATTATTGTGGTAATTGTTGACCATAACTTCTAGAAGGTAACATTAACACGAGATTATGATCCAAAACTTGAAAAAGTAAAACACTTTGAACAATATATCCACACGAACACACTTATCTTCACACACTTATCACCTAAAACCCCAGCCAAAGACATTCACATCAGAAAACGACCTCAGATATAAGAAAAAGAAAACGAAATTAAAATTAAGCAGTTTGAATCGACGCAATTGGTGCAAAATAGATATGATGATGTAGGAGTTTTTAGGTTATTTATTGGTGAAAAATGAAAATGGGGTGGGGTTTTGGGAGCACCATGTTTGAGGGCATGTGGTGAAGCATAAAATGCAGGGAAATGGGTGGATGAGGGTGATGTTTAATAGTGTTAGGCATAGAATAGTGACAGAGATAGAGCACTAATTAGTTGTCGGCCTTCAGATTTAGAAAGAGTGGCATAATTGTGTGTCTATGTGTGTAACATTTTCCAACCACCCTCCATTTCCAACCTCAATTCCTACGCAATCCTTCCCCTCTCTTTCTACCTTCTTCTTTGGCAACAAATTTCAGATCTTGCTTCTTCTTTTATTCTCTCAAATCAACGTATGCTCTACCTAGCTACTCAAACTTCTTCCATTTTTTTTCTTCTAAATTTTACTTATTATTTTAAACATTAAATATGTTTGTAATATCTGAACCAGAATTTGAAATTAAAATTCGTCTCTCAACACGAAAACTTTGACATATTTCGATTTTTAAATATAATCTTAACTCAACGATATCAAAACGATATTTCATATTAATATTTAAATCATAATTAAATAGTATAAATAACTTAAATATTAGGCCTAAACATTATAATATTAGAAGACAAACCATATTTATTATGGATGAAGTCAATTAAAATAAGTGTAAATCTCATGTTAATTTATAAAATAAGGTTAATTTCTTTTTATATTACCAATTTGATTCACTTTTAAAAGAATGACAGACGTCAATATTATTAGATACTTCTTCATATTAAAGTCGTCAATACTAAATACGATTTCAATAATTTTAAAATTATAGTCTTAACTTCAAAATAAAGTATAACACATAAAATACGACTTAACTCCATCCGTAATTTCTTCAAAAATAAATTCAAATATCAAAAAGAAATTAACCTCTTTTTAATAAATTAATAGCATATCTCAGCATAGTTAATGAAAATTTATTTCTTAAACTTTGTTGTAGGACCCGATATCTGACTATTCATATACGTTAGGAGTTTATTTCTTAATACATAATAAATTAAAAAAAGTTGAATACGCTTAAATTAAAAAGAAACTACATCAAAATTTGAAATATATATTAAAACTTTGAAATAAAAAGTAATTTTCAATTCTATATCAAAATTTAACCTTATTTCAAAAATAACATTCCATGTATAAGATTCGAGGACGGTGTCTCTGAGGAGTTCATCGATTTCAAGGTCATCGTCTATCAATTCAATTGAATGGCATTTTACTGTGTTTGGATTAATATGATAGAAAAAGCGATTTCATCGAAGTGTGTGCCAAAATTGAACATATATTTAAACAAGGTAGAAAGACCATTCAACAAATGGTCATTTTCACTTTTTCCAAAAAAATCTAATCAACTATTATAATTTTCAGCACAATTTTATGATTAAAGAAGAAATTAAAAATCTCAATAATCTTTAAAATGTTTTAAAACTCTCTCAACTTTATTTAATTACTTTTATGCTCTCTCCTTTTGTTTAAGGAGTGACTCATACTAAACTTTATCAGAAAAAAAGATGTTACTACACAAATGAGAGAAAAAAGAAGCCAGAACACGTTTTCTGAAATCTAACAAGTCGGCACATATTTTGTATCATTTAAACTGATCAATAAGTTAATTTTTTTTCCTAATTTGGATAAGATAGTGACATGTAAAAGTAAACTAGAGAGACAAATTTGAGTGCCAAGTGTAATTCTTTCATATAGTAAAAAAATAATAGTTAATATACAAGAAAAGAATCAATAAATATTTTAATCTTTAAAACCTTTTAGATTAAAATTTATATCAAATATCATATATATACTCATAAATGTGAATTAACTTATTATGATTGGAGACATATTAAATCCAAATCTATCTCACATGTTAAATAATTATTCAAAGTAGCTCAAAAAAACCTAACACTTCTACATAACATGCATACCTAACTTATTGTCCTTTACTTTGTTCATTTTTGTGACTAAGATATTTTTCATATTCCTAACCTATTTTTTGAGGTTAGGGTTTATTTCTCCTCATACATCACCTGTAGGAAGAGATAGCACGAATTAATGGTCCCTTCTAAATATTTCTCATGCTCTTATTATCCCATTGTTGGCTTCAAATCTTGTTAAAGCTGAATCTATTTTGAAACATAGCTTAATAAAAACAAAACATTACCAAAAAAAAAGAGACTCGAATAAAAAATTCAACGACGGCCATATTCACATTCTTTGTTTAATACATACGTGAATAATCGTCTTTCCAATGATCAATAAAAAACCTTAAAATTATTAGATATAACCTAGTTTCTTGACATGCCCTTTTGTGCAAATGAAACTGGATTTATAATTCTGAACTAATGGTTCGAGTTTTATATTCGTAAATGAAAAAAAAAAGTTATAAAAATAAGAGATTCTGCTAAAAGTAACTCATCAGGTCCTTCAAGATATATTATTCACAAAGTCAAATATTGTTTGCACCGATATTAATCACCTTTAAACCCAATTATACTTGCACTAATCTTGTAATAAGAAAAACATAAACATGACTTAAATTTTAAAACATTAGTTATATTATAATGCATTATCCATTAATAAATTTGTAAGAAAATTCTCATATAATATGATGATTTTTAGTAGTGTTGGATGATCCGATAGATTTAACAAGGACTAAATTTCATTAGGATAAACTCTAACCCATAATTATGATATTAATAGATTTTAAGTCTAATTCAATCTTACCGAACTAACTAGTGTCTAATTTGCAAATTTATTTGTCCTGTTGTTCTCTATGCATGAATGAAAAGGCATATGTGCAAAGTTGAATAGAATTTCCCAATTGGCTTTGGTTGAGTGAATGAATGAATGAGAGAAGTTGAGAGCATGGAAGTGAAAATTGTGGAAGCAGAAAGAAGAAAGTGATTTTGATAAAAGAGAGGAGGGAATGAGAGAAGTGATTCCTGAATTGCCATGAAACTGAGCAGGTACCGTAATTGAATAAAATTGAATTGGTAAGTCACCAAAGATTCTCCATTAAAATAGACAATGTAACGAAGCATGATTAAGGGAGGTGGGTGCTGACCTTTCTCTTCATTATTAAATTTATTTAGGGTTCTTGTTAAGAGTGAGAAGATTCCCCTAATGGGATTGAATAAAAGTTTAATTTTTGTGGTTGTGGTTATTAAGATGCAAACGTTTTCCAAGGCCATTTACAGCATGTAGTGTTTGAAAAGGGTCCTGGAATTTCTTTGGTTTCTGGAAACAAAAGGAATATAATTAAGAAAAGAAAAAAAAAACGGAAGGTACAAGGGACAGCAGTGTTAGAATTAAGAGAGGTTAAGTGTTGAATTGAATAGGAGTAATAAATATGTTTAAGATAAGTTATAAATGGGTGTTGTGTTGCAATGGGTAATGGTAGATGGTCGTTTTCAGGGTGGAAAATTGGGTGGTTTAAACGAACCATTTTGGGAGGGTGGGGTTGTTCTCTTTGTACCAAAATAAGAGGGTTTTTGGTTGGGTTAGGCAAAATTCACGGATTTCTCGCACCCCCCTCTTTATTATTTCTGAATAGGACATAAAGCTATACCATCTAACACACTCTGCCTCACATGTATTTACATATATCAATGTGGTGTATTTAATAAATAAATCAAATTGGGAAAAGTTGTGGGGGGGACAACCCTGAACTGACCTTTGCCTAACTCTCTTCTTCTCCTTCTAATTCTTCATTTTTTTGTTCATCCAATGGAAAATATTATTGTCGTTCTTTCTTGTGGAAATGGAATAGGGATTGCACACAATACATAAATACGAATACGTCTCTTCAATCAATTGACCCTTTTGCGTTTGGCTTTTCCTTCTGCTTATTATTGACTTCCTTGCTCTCAAACAAACACACCCACCTTCCATTTCTGGCTTCTTTTCTCCCTTTGGATAATCATAATCGTGTAATAATAAAATTACGTTTCTTTCTTCTCTGTCACCCACATTTTTTTATTCTTACAACTTTTGTATCAACGAATGTTGCTAAAAAAAAATTAAGTTTTGTGCTCGCATCTGAGTTGTTTATACTGTTTGACATGTTCTCATTTCAATATCAACTAAAAAAATTAATGCAATTGGATTATACGGTTTGACATGTTATCATTTCAAATATTAGCTGAAAAACGCATTTCACACGTAAAAAAGAATTAACTTACTTGGATTAAAAGAATTATATTCATTCATTTTTAAAGTTTGATATCAAAATGAATTAAAGTTTTAGATAAGGATAAATTTCAATTTCGTGTCAAAGTTCAGAAACTAAAAATATATTTTATCAAAAAAAATAATATCATTAAAGGTTGAGAGAAAAAAAAAAAACAACGTTGTAGATGTATTAATCAATTTCTTTCCAAAACCATAAGACGAAATTTAGAAGAATAACTTACCATTAAAAAAAAATTAACTTTTAAATACATGCATAGATTTAAATTACAATGTTAGTAGGGTTAGTCAAGTTGATTTATGATTCATGTTATGGCTTTACTCAACCTCTCTCTCTCACACACATATTCTTTTGCTCTCTCTCAACAAACACACAAGCTCAGCCAATGAGAAAAAGTGGAGAGTTTTCAAAAACTAAAGATTGTCCAATGATCAGTCTCACTCACTAAGCGGGCTACCCTTGGAGATACACTCGTTTAACGAATCCTAACTCGCTCATTGATTAGTTCCCTCTACGCTCTCTAGAATTTCAATAATTATTTTTGCTTAATTAGGGAAATGACTCGCTTCACGACCAATTACTAGGAGAAAAAAATCAAATAAATTCACTTAGCAAGACCAAACTCGGTCAACAATCCAACCACCCTCAACTCTTTAAGTTTTGCATAAAATATTTTCATCCAACAAGGGTTTTACTCGTGCAATGACCCAAACCCCTAAGGAACCTTTTTTCACATGGCTTATCCAACATGTATAACAACTCAAGCTCTCTGCATTTTTAAATTTTCATGTTCGCTCAGCAACTGGCTAGCTCAACCCTCATGCCAAAATCACTACATTTAATTTAAAATCGACCTAAGGTAAAACTAATTGGACCAACTGATATATCTTTAAGGATTAATGCTCACACAACCATATAAATATCATATACATCAAACTCAACAACAATCTCAATCAACATCAATGTTATACACATGTCATCATAGATTTCAACCAATACAATATCATACAATATAACAATAAATAACAAAATAACTAGCTTCCTTTTCCTATATCAAGTCCCAATCTCAACTAAGCTTCAAGGACTTTAACTCCCATAAAATATTTTACTTGTACAAACAAAACTCATATCAATGATTTGAACACATCCTAATGATCAAAGACAGAGAATGGTTCATCTTGAACTCAAAAGAGTCATAAAAAAACATACCATCAGCTCATTAAGGATCATTCCCTTTAGTTTCTCATCTGCAAGCACAAAAACTCTACCTCTAATCCTCAACATACCATCAGTTCTCATCCCAAAATCCATAGCTTGATTTATACCTAACAACTCAGTGGTACGTATTAAACTAGGATCCAACATTTTTTTTCCATGATCATCCCAAATAAATCATTAATTATAGTCGGTTGGTTGCAGATGATGTGATCAACATGCAATTGACACGTATGTACTCAATCAACTCAAGCTCATTTATCATCATAGTTAACACTTGGAATATCTTTTTGTTCAAACCATATGACATCACATTAGCTTCCCTTGAATAATGCATCAACTATAAGTCATAGATCTTGAGGAACTTCATCAATATCCTCTGTCTCATATAAACCTCCCTTTAATCAAATAAGTATTTGAGGTTCTTGTGCTTACTGGACACTTGAAACTATGCACCACAACTACTAACTCCATATCATAAGTAGGACAGTTTTTATCATGAACCTTTAGTTGCTTTGAAGCATAATCTACCACCATTCTCTCTTACATCAACACACAACAAAGGCCTTGATGAGATGCATTATAAAAACCCTCAAAAGGCTTACCTAGGCCAGGAAGCACAAAGATTGTTATAATGGACAACCTTTTTTTTCCAACTCTTGAAAGCTTTGCTCACACTTATTAGTTCAAGCAAAAGGTTCATCTTTGTGAATCAATTATGTCAAAGGTGCATTTATCTTTAGAAAAATCTTCTATGAATCTCTTATTATAGCCAACTAAACCTGCCAAACTCCTGATTTTTGTGATAGTCTTAGGACTTTCCCAATTAAGCATTGCCTCCACCTTTGTAGGATCTAATTATATTTCCTTAGCTAATATGACATGTCCTAAGAACTACACCTCTATTGACTTCTTTGTCAAATTTCAGCAAGTGCACCAGATCAATTCTAGTAAACACATATTATATCCATATGGATTTCTTCAAATTTATCAATAACTTTGAATTTATCTAGATTTTGAATGAAATAGTACTTTGGTTGTTTGAGATGAATCACATACAAGTGAAAATTTAAGTTGAATAAAATAATGAGAATGAGTGTGTTGGGATCAAGGTAGTTAAAATCGAGATTATGATTAGGATTATAAGGGGTTCATATAATCATAAATCGTGAGATCGTAACACGAATCGTAGATTTCACTTTTTATTATATATTTGATTTTATAAGGAGTAGAAATTAATCTAGTTTTATCTTTTGAAATTTTAAATAACATGTATAAAAATAATTAATGTAAACAAAAGGAAAATAAATCAAAAGTAGTAATTTGTCATCCGTCTTCATAAATAGCATTAATACAAATTTCTTTATACAAGAAATAATAAATAGTAACATTGTAATTAATAAATATGAGAACTAATAAATACTAACGTTATAATTGATAAATACTAAATGTTATTATGTTGTGGGTCTATACAAAATTGTTGCTGTAAAATTGAGAAATTATAAATGTATTAATTTTTAATTGAAAAGTTTTGTGGTGTGTTGTTGTTGGGTTTTAATTGTATTAATTTTTTATTGAAAAATAAATTTTAATTATATTAATATTTAATTTAAGTAGATGAAATGTGGTTGTGTGACTGAGAACACATATAACAATGTAAAATTTTAATTATTCACCAAAGAATATGAACAAGTAGTTCAACAGACATTCAAACAAAAAAATGACAATTTACACGATTTTACGATTTTGTTTGACGTTCCTACTATATTACGATTATGCGTGGGATTTAACTCGTACATACTATATAAAATGTACAATCTTACGATTTTACGATTTAAATCTCGATTTTGACTACCTTGGTTGGGATTGAGTTTCACTACTCCTCTCCTACTGTATTGTTATAGATTTACTAAATATTAAATCATTACTCAAAGTTCTTGGAATTGCTAACTTAATTCTAAATTAATTTCTTAACTTTAGAACCCAAGGAGTTCAAACTCATTGTGATTCCACAACCTCTGATTAAATGAATCCTTACATTAAAAACATGACTTTATACCCAACTAAAGCATATAGATATATTCTTAGCATCTAGCAACAATAGATGAACTTATTGGATCTTAACTTAGACTAGTTTCCCAATTCAAACCAAGTTGATGAGGTAATATAAGTGACCAGTTCATCCAAACAAATAACATGAATCAAATCATTAACATTTGAATAAAACATTTAAATCCATAGAAATCAGTGTCAGTATAGAGAATCAAAAGAGCTACATTCAACCCCAACACAAGAGAATTCAGTTGCTCATGATGAATCTAACAACAAAAACTAGGAGTTGTTGTTCCTCCCTCGGATCTCTTACAAAGATATCCAATAATTACAAAGAGAAATGTCTTAAAGAAATCCTAGAAAGAAGCAAAAATTGAGTCCTAAACACAGAGTATGACTCTACTTTATAGATTTTTTAATGCATGGCTTCAACTTCTGTCATGGTAATCAGAACTTGAGGTTTCCCTCCTTATGGTGGGTTTTCTTCTAGCTCAGACCTCTTATGTGATAGTCAACACTGGAGTTTTCCTTCCTTAAGGGTTTCCTCTAGGGTTTAACTCTCAAGTCTAGTACCCAAGGTTTTCTTATTGTGAAGGTTTCATTGTGCGACTTCATCCCCAACATTGATGCTTAGTTATGAAGGCCAAATTTTAATTTTGTTTTAACCTCCTTTCAATGCTCAACTACAACTCTAGGGCTCAAGCTGTAATTTCTTTATTTCTTCCAAAAAGTGTTGTAATTCACACAAAATGCATTAGATTTCAATAAATTTAATTTAAACTAAATTCATTACAATTAATTCAAGTGTAAACAACATGCATAGCATTAAGTAAAATAGACACTTATTAGCCTCCTTTAGCCAAACCTCACAGTTAGACAATTTGACATATAACTATTTGTCCCCTGTATGCTTAACAATGTCCTCAGATGCTTCTCGTGAGTTTTGAAATATATAAGAATGTCGTCTATGAAGATTACAACAAATTATCTAGGAAAGGACGAAAGATCTTATTCATGTATTCTAGGAATATGGTCGGGGAATTCATCATTATAAACAACATCACCACATACTCATAATGTTCATACTTTGATCTGAAGGTTGTCTTCTACACATATTCAACTTTCACTAGAATCTTATGGTATCCAAAGCTGAAATTGATAACATTGTTGCTCCATGCAATTGGTTCATCATATCATATATACTTGGTAAATGATAATTGTTTTTTATTGTGAGTTTACTCAGTTGTCTATAATCGACACAAATCTTGAACCTCCATCTTTATTCTTCACGAATAAAACTCATGTTCTGTATGGAGACACACTAGGCCTAATGAACTACTTCTCAAGAAACTCTTTAATCTACTTATTCACTCCACTAACTCAGGTAGAGTCATCTTGTAGGGAGCCATTGACACTAGTCTAACCCCAAACACCAGATCAATGAAAACTCAATTTATCATTTTAGAGGTAGTCTACACATTATTTGGAAATACATCCATAAACTTTGTCATAAGTATATCACTCATTACATCATCACAACTGAATTCCATTTGAGTTAGAATCACAAAACATCACTCTCTCTCTTTTAGCTCGTTGCACACTTGTTATATGAACATTAATTCCAACTCATTGGAATTTAGAAAAACCATTATCTGTTGACCATAATTTATGAGAATGTTATTGGTAGATAGTCAATCCATTCCCAATATCACTTCTAACTCTTATAGAGGTAAACAAATCATATTAACGTTGAATTTGTATCCCTCTACTACAACTGGACATTTAGCATAAACCACAGAGATTGATACTTGTCCAAACTCTGTGTTGAAACTAGAAGCTCAAACTACAACTCTCTCACCGGTAGACCAACTCATTTGTATATATATTTAACATAAACAAGTGTGTCGCTCCAAAATCATATAACACTCTTAAAATTTATCAACTAGAATTGACCCTTCTAAATAACATTTCAAATATATCATGCTTGAAGGTTAATCTCCAAAATTCTAAATTTATATGCCTAAAATAACCATGAAAATTGATGTTTTTCAACAATATTTGATAAATCATAATTTTCTTTCTCGATCCACCATAAAAGTGTTTTTCTTTTCTAAAAATCTCGTATGCATATTTATATATATCTTTTGTTTACTTTTTTTTTAAGTGTCCCTTTTTATGTTAATGAAATTAATTAACTTATACATATGTCGAGATTTTTCTCATTTTCCGACTTGCATCATGCCTAAACATAAAAATATCTATCTCTCTCTTTTTAAATTGAATTTTTGATTTTAGGAGAACGCGATTGTCTAAAATGTACGCAATTGAGAGTACTTGATATAATAATAATGAAAATGATATGATAATAATGAAAAATGATATAATAATAATGAAAAATGTGATAGGGGTAAAGAAAGAGAGACAAAATACAATAAAGTAATAAGATGAATATATAAGAAAATGAAAGGAAGAAAAGAGTTTTAGTTTATATCCGAAAGCACTCTAAAAATGGGAAATCGTGTACATCGGTCTTAAACCCACTTTTGATGGTCTTATTATATGATATGCTAAAGGACCTTTGCTACATAAAACACAACCTAACATGCAATTTATGCCATGTAAACAACATACATACATGTCACATGGATACCCACTTCCTCTCTCTTCTTCTTCTTCTTCTTCTTTATCTCTTATACTAACCAATCACTCATTATTGTTTCTCACACTATTTCTTAGTTAAATAAGGAAAAACAAAAAGAAAAACTTTGGATGTACAACAAACACACTCCACAACATAATTAACATTCATTCATTCATTCCTCATCTTTCTCTTTCTTTTTTATTTATCTACCTATTTAGCTCTACCAACTTACATGTCTTTATTTATTTTTAGGCTCAATACTTAATAATAATAATACAATATTATATCATATCATATCTAGTGCCTTTTCATTTCACTCAAATTTATCACGTATTAAAAAAAAATAACATGTTTAATTATGGATGGATATGAAGCCTAAAAATGATAAGATTTTCACCATGATTTGCTAAACGTTGAAGAGGGGTTTTTGAGAACTCTGATTAGTCAATGAGAGGATTATTTAATTAATATAATAAAAAATATAACACTTTTTACGCAAAGTGTTTTGTTAATCCTTTCTCCTTTCATATTTAAGCATATAAGTAATATTTCTTGTTTAGTGTGTGTTTTTTGTGAGTCGCAATTCGTCGTCGAGGCCTTTCGCAACGTCCAATAATGCTTCACATGACCACACGACTTTACACGAGCGGTTGACACGTGTGCGGGTGGCAAAGGAGTGAAAAGTTGTCTCGGTTTATGAAGGAGGTGGATTATTATAAGTGCTAAATGCACGCCAAGAATCTTTATTATTTAATCCAATTGCTTGGTTTTGAAGTTTGTATTTAGTATCATATGATTTTAATAAATATGTATAGTGTTTTTTTATTCGTGTATGTATATGTGTATGAATGTTTATTAATTACCATATCTCTTCCTAAAGTGACGCATGCACGTGGCCATGTTCTATGTTTTTGCTAATTATTTATTTGGTGCGTCTTTTGAGTAAATTAATTAATATAATCTCAAAAATGCTTGTTTGATCCAACATATACTTTACCTTTTCTTGCATTATTGTAATTCTATTGGTCGACATCTTTTCTATAAACAAAATGTTATTGGTCTATCCTTATTCTAGGATGATTTTGATGTTATTATTTAGATAACAAAGATGATAAAAGTACAATTTCAAATCAATTTCTAGAGGAAAACAATTATGCAAAAAACAAATTATTTTGAACGCTTACAATAGAATCGTTTCTTCTTTGTCGTCTAATTGAACTTTCTAACAAAAATAAATATTAAAAAAATATGGCATTAGATCTATGTTTTAATGTTACTATGTTTACATCATTACATTCTAGTTCTAGAATCTAAAATTCATGTCAATTTATAAGAAGATTGTTAGCAAGATGAATAAATTACAAAACAAGATAATTAGTCTATGAAACTCAAAATAAATTTTAAAGTTGAGAGAATGAAATGATACACTAAAATCGAATTTACTTCATGTTCAGATCCGATCCAAGTCCTTCTAGCAGTATCGTTAGAAATAATCACTATGTTTCTGAAGTATTGTTCATTTTTGAGTTTGGAACTCCATCACGATTTTTTCTTTAAAAGACACCTCGAAAGAGGGTGAAGGAAAAAAAAATATTTAAACTATGTTTTACCTCGTCACCAAAATTATGTGAGACTTATTCGATGTACCACAATACTTCACATTCTTATAACTAAAAATATAACAATCAAACCTAAAATTTATTTAACGATTCAAAAAGCACGTAAAAATTCATATTTCTATATTACTCTTAAAGGAAAAAAAAAAGATAATTAAAGAACAGAAATTATCAACATATAACAACAATGAATAAACTTGATGTAACTGATGGAAAGAAATGTGAATTTTGTTTAAATTTTGCAATGGTGTTGAAATTTGAGTGGTAGTTGTTCCTTGTTGTATTTAACCCGGAAGAGAGGGGAAAATTGAAAAGAGAAAAAAAGGAGAAAAAGAGGCATTTATATGAGTGGTAGGCAGCACTGGGAAAATTGGTAATTGGTGGTGGTAGTTATTAAGAAAAGTACAAGTAGTACGATCAAATATTTTCAACAAACGGTTGAAAAATTGATACCCATGTCATAATAAAGTTTCTTCTTTAATACTTTCTTTATGAAAATAGGAAAGAGCTCAAACATACGATATTCATCTCTACAAGTCATGATTAGGTGAAAAATCATCATATTTGGAAATTCTTTTGCTTTTAATATTTAAAAAAAATAAATAAGAGAATTGAAGTGCATGAGTAATACTGTAGCAAAAGGAAGGAACCACCTAATTAGTGATTGATCATCTCAACACATTGCTGATGAAGTGCCCATCCCTACACGCCATGATTTGGAAAGTAATAATCATCTCCACAAATCAATTTCTACTTTAGGGTTTTTAGAAAAACCAAACACTTTCTTCCTCATTTTGCTTTACAACTAATTATAATTTCTTTATCTACACATGGAAGATAGTGAGTGATGGAGGAATTAGATTCAGTTTTAGTTAAAGTTTATTTATTTCAAATTATACTTCTTATGGGTTAGTTTTTCTATATAAGTAATTCTATGGAAAAGTTCAATTTTTTTTTATAAACTAAAAAATAATTTATATAAAGTTATATCATCTTATTTTTATCTATAAATGTTAGTTGATAATATTATTTAGTGAAAGAGTTAAACCTAAACTATCCAATCTTATTGTTAAGTCAATCTTATTGTTAAGTCAATCTTATAATTTCAGTGATAGGTAATGTAAGTTTTTGTGCATGAACATTTTTATTTCATTTTGTCCATGATAAGAGTGTAAATATAAATTGGAATTTTCTAAAAAGCATGATGCAGTTTTTAATATATGAATTGAAGATAAAAACATTTGAATAGAAATAAATGGTTTCAACTTAGTGGTTTCTCTTTATATTTCATTTGGGTCAAATTTTAAATTCCTCAAAAATCATCTTGCCCCTTTTAACCAATAAGTGTTACAATATTTCTCCTTAGTATCTCTGTTTTTTTCTAATATTTTGTTGGACATTTTCTTAAAGAACCATAGTTCATTTCATTAACTGTTAAATTCACACTTTTATTTTTATTATTATTATTAGACACGTTGATCTTGTATTTTTTGTGTGATGATGATATTGTAATTATAGATGGATCACCACTTGGTCTGCTAAGTAAATCAACACGAGGAAGGTGGTAAAAATCATGTTTAAGGAAATAAAATATTCTTTTTTTTAATTTTTATAAATTGTTTCATAAATCAACTTAATATAAGAAGTTTAGGACGGTGTTAGTAAAGTCTTTAACACAAAGAATATAATAAAATCAAGAGAAGATATTGAGATATAAGGTGTAGAAAATTAACATAATAGATTTTTAAAATTGTTTAATTATCCTAAAAAATTTGTGTAGATTTCAATCAGATTAAATTTAGTTGAATTGTTTCATCATAAAAAGATTATTGTAAAATAAAATCACATGTACAATTAACAATACATTATAAAACCTTTTTAAAAGCATAGCGGCTACTTTATTTTGAATTTTTTTATACGAAATTATTTATTAAATTGTCGTAATTAATTTTATTTAATATTTTTTTAATAGATAATAAAACTGATTTATTTAATTTTTTTTAGACATTATTGACCAAACTATATTTTTTTATTTTTTTTCTTATCTATTTTTATAAATTATTTTTGTTATGCAATTAAAGTCTCAATTATTTTTTTCTTTTGAGAGTTTTGAATTATTTGATTCAAATTTTCTAGTTGACATATCTATATATTTTAATATGAAATAAAAAATTACAATATATATAAAACATTACTAAAGATAAGTATATAAAACGAATAAATTAAAATAATAAAACTTAGTTCTAGTTGTCAAAAAAGTAAACTGATACTAGACTTGTAGTATCTTGAAATCTGAAGTCCTTTTCCCTTTTCTCAAGTCTCAACTTTTTCACAAACTTGCAAATTTTATTTTAAGATTAATCATTAATAAAAATAATAAAAAACATTATTGTTATTCTTACCTCGATAGTAAGTTTTTTTTTCCTTCTAAACTGGATTTATCTTTCTACCGAAAATTCAACTTTGAATTATGCTCAAATTAATTTATTATCAATCAAAAGACTAAATTATAATCTAATTAATAGTTTTGTAAAAAAAAAAAAA